>Ga0172373_10003646_pt1 | contig 22317 bp, 15 predicted proteins | sample Lak10m_2_FD_114546 | JGI IMG/M metagenome (GOLD analysis project Ga0172373, IMG submission 114546) | Freshwater microbial communities from Kabuno Bay, South-Kivu, Congo - kab_092012_10m | ecosystem: Environmental > Aquatic > Freshwater > Lake | place: Democratic Republic of the Congo...
CGGGGGTGAGGGGGCCAGCCACCCTGGAAAATCGCCAGGCAGACGTTCAAAAAACGCAAGATACTGGGCTCGGGCTGGAAAGCCCGAGCTACGGAGATAGCCACCCGCCCGCCGCTCGCCTCACCACTGCGATTCCCTTCGCGTCTTCGCGGCTTCGCGTGAGGCCAGCCACCGTTAATTCACTCCTAACCCCGGCGCTGCCGTGTTCCGGCGTGTGCAGCGCAAAGGCGTGTGCTCGGGCTGGAAAGCCCGAGCTACGGAAGTTGCGCCCGGGCGAGCCGGTTAACGCAGTGCCCGGTTTCAATTGACGTCACGCCCCGTCAGTTTTAGCTCGATCGAATCGGCTCGGCTGCCAAGTTCGAAAACGCTGCGACGTATGTCCTCAGCCGTAACGGTTCCGCGAGGATATGTGTCGACCATCACGAACCACGGTTTTCCATCGATGTCGCGGATGGAAATGCCCCCGTGCTGCAGCGATGCATTCAGCCGCAGAGCCTCTTCATAGAAGGACGGACGAGCTTCGCAGCACAGGCTGTAGATCAGCAGCAGTCGCTCACCCGCTGTATGCTCGCTGTTTTCCAGGTGCACAACCTGACTGCGTTCGTCACGGAAAGTCAGATGCACACGAAAACTGCCATCCGCCTCTTCGTCCCAGACTGCTCCAGGCAAACCCTGAAATGCCTCGTAAACCAGGTCCGTCAGGTCCCTGGTGGTGCCCAGCACTGCACGCAGCATTTGCGCAGCCATCGTTCCGTCGCGCGGACGCTGACGCGGTTCACGCTGCATCAGTTGAGCCACACATTCGGCCATGTCCAGCGAGACTTCCGGATTCAGTCGCCTCACTCCCGCCGGCGACTGCGTCAGAATGGCTCGCATCACCTCAGATATGGTGCTGCCCTGAAATGGCAGCCGCCCTGTTAGCATCAGGTAATAACAAACTCCCAGTGCATAGACGTCACTGGCCGGAGTCGCCTGGCTGCCCTCAAAAAGCTCCGGAGCCATAAAGTAGGGTGTACCGGCAAGGCTGGGTGAAGGGAGGTCGTCGCCGACAATTCGCTTGGCCAGTCCAAAATCCGAGATCTTCGGGACGCCGGCGGGAGTTACCAGGACGTTGTCGGGTTTCAAATCCCGATGCACCAGCTGCAGCCGATGGGCCATGGCCAGACCAGCGGCAATTCCGGCGGCCATGGACGTGGAGCGAATCGGACCAATCGGACCTTCCCGGTCAATCTCATTCTGCAGCGAACCGCCGGGAACGTATTCCATTTCGAGATAATGATAGTCGTCGGTCTGCCCGATGGCATGAGTCGTCACGATGTTGGGATGCACCAGCGCTGCGGCAGCACGCCCTTCGTTTTGAAAACGAGCCACGAAGTCGTCGTCCCGATCAACGCAGCGGGGCGACAGAATTTTGAGTGCACACAGCCTCTGCAGACTGGTGTTTCGCGCCAGATAGACAATTCCCATGCCGCCGCGACCGAGCAGTTTCTGGCACTGATAAATATCCAGCATCTGCCCCGGCAGCAGCAGCGAATCCAGTTCCACATCGACGGAAAACTGTTCGTCTGTTGCATTGACCGAACTGACAATAACGGTGTCACGCTTCCACGACTGTTCCGACCCGCGCAGCTCAATTCCGCAGCGCGGACACCTGGAAAAATCCGCTGAAAATTGCGAGTTGCAGGCAGAACAGTAGACCGTGGCCACAGAATTCCTGTCGGCAGAAAATGAGACTGCTGATTTCGAGGGCCCCGTCATTCTGCCGTTCAGACACCGAAATCACAAGACAAACAGGCCCGCCTTCCGATACACTCTGCATTCCCGATAACCGGTACGGAAGTTTCCTGTACCGATCACCGTCTTTCTGTCGCTCTGTTTCAGAAAACCGCAATGCCTCGCATTAAACCCTTCAACGCCCTGCGACCGCAGCCCGAAAAAGCGTCCCTCGTCGCCTCTGTCCCCTACGACGTCGTCAATCGCAGCGAAGCCGCTGAACTTGCCGCAGGAAATCCGCTCAGCTTCCTGCACGTCGTACGCCCGGATATCGATTTTCCGCCGGACCACAACCCCTATGCTCAGGAAGTCTACGACAAAGCCCGCCAGAACTTCGACCGACTGATCAGCGATGCAGTGCTGAAGCGAGATGGCAGCGACTGCCTGTACGCCTACCGACAAATTCAGGGGCAGCACGCACAGGTGGGAGTCGTCTGCTGCGTACACATTGACGACTACGAGAACAACCTGATCCTCAAACACGAAAAGACTCGGCGCAGCAAAGAAGACGACCGCACTCGACATGTGCTGGCTCTGAACGCCAATGCCGGACCCGTGTTTCTGACATATCGCGAACAGGAAGCCGTCAATGCTCGTGTGGCCGCAGCCATGACTCAGCAGCCGCTGTACGATTTCACGGCGGTTGACGGAGTTCAGCATACGGTCTGGCAAATTGCAGACTGCGATCAGCTCGTCTCGCAGCTCACCAGCGTGCCCGTGTTTTACATCGCAGACGGACATCATCGGGCCGCCAGCGCCTGGCGTGCCGGAAACGAGCTGCGACGCAGACTGCCTGACGGCGGAACCGGCAGCGAAGAATGCAACTGGTTCCTTGCCGTGCTCTTCCCGTCCACTCAGTTGCGGATTATGGCCTATAACCGAGTTGTGCGGGACCTGAATGGGCTGACGGTCAGTGAGTTCCTGGATCGACTGGACAGACTGGGAGATCTGCAGCCCGCAGACAGCCCGCGACCGGCCGCACCCGGTACTTTCTGCTTCCTCGTGGATCACAAGTGGTGGAGCCTCACCATTCCCCCGGATCCGCTGTTCATCAACGACCCAATTCGGTCGCTCGACGTCTCGATTCTCGAACATCAGGTACTGCAGCCGATTCTGGGAATCGAAGATGTCAGAACGGATCCTCGCATCGATTTCGTCGGCGGCATTCGTGGCACTGCCGAGCTTGAGCGGCTGTGCATTCCTGGCGACTGGGCCGTCGGAATCTCAATGTTTCCCACGACCCTTGATCAGCTCATGCAGGTCTCAGACGCCGGTGAAATCATGCCGCCAAAAAGCACATGGTTCGAGCCCAAACTGCGCAGCGGACTGCTCGTTCACACTCTCGACTAACTTTCCGCGGCATTCGTACTCGCTGTAACTCCGCCCTCAATTTCCCTCCTGATGGATGTCCACTGATGCAAACTGTCTGTCTGCTGCTGTTGCTGCTGCTGCCGAATGACTGGCCAAAGTTTCGTGGCCCGCAGGCCGACGCTCATGCCGCCGGACCGCCGACACCCATGCAGTGGTCTGACAGCCAGTACGTGAAATGGAAGGTCAGTGTACCGGGACTTGGCTGGTCTTCACCCTCCGTGGTCGGCAAAAAACTCTGGCTTACGACTGCTGTACCTGTCGCTGATGGACTGTCGCTCCGCTGTCTGTGTCTGGACGCCGACTCGGGCAAAACCATCTGGGATACAGAAGTACGCAAAGTTGCAGAAACTCCGAAAATCCACACGAAGAACAGCCACGCCAGCCCAACGCCCATCGTTGATGACGGATCTGTTTACGTGCACTTCGGAGCACTCGGGATGGCTCGGCTGGATGCCGAGAACGGCTCAATACTCTGGCTGAACTCAGAACTGGTCTACCCTCCGCTGCATGGCAGTGGCGGATCACCGGTGCTGCACGACGGACGCCTGGCGATCGTCTGCGACGGCAGCACCGACCCGTTTGTGGCCGCTGTGGAAGCAAAAAGCGGGAAAGTGCTGTGGAAGAAGTATCGGTCCGTCAAGGCGCGAATCAGCCATTCCTTTGTCACCGTTTCAGTGGCCGAGGTCGATGGCCGGGCACTTGTCATGGCTCCCGGCCCCGACCACTTCGCCGCCTATGACCTGAACAGCGGCGAAGAAGTCTTCCGAGTTTTGGCGCCAGGCTGGTCCGTGGTGCCTCAGCCCGTTGTCGCTCACGGTCTTGTGATCTACAACCACGACTATGACAATCCGGAATTGATGGCTGTGCGACTGGGAGGCTTCGGTGATGTCACCGAAACTCACGTCGCCTGGCGACAAAAACGTGGTGCCCCCAGCACTCCCACTCCACTGCTGATTGGCGAAGACCTGTTCTACGTATCCGACGATGGCATTGCGTCCTGCGTGAATGCTGTCACAGGCGAGCGTTACTGGATGGAACGCCTCGGCGGCAACTTCTCTGCATCGCCCGTGTACGCCAACGGACACATCCTGCTGCTTGACGAAAACGGACATGCAACCTGGATCAAACCGGCCCGCACATTCGAAACCGTTGCCAAATGCGAAGTGCCCGGAAGAACTCTGGCCACACCGGCATTCGCCAATGGCTCAATGTACCTGCGGACAGACGAGTTTCTGTACCGCATCGCAGCGCCCTGATTGACCACCGCAGACCGGCGATTTTCCTCTGCCTCCGTAGCTCGGGCTTTCCAGCCCGAGCACTTTCCTCAGGCACACATCAGCCCGGCGATGCGGCTCAGCAGGCGCTTCGCCCTCCCGGTGGCACGCCCTGGTGGAAAGACAGGGGCCGTTCGGCTGGTTCCGACTCCCTCACGGTCGCGGCTCGCAAGGGACCGCGGGCCAATCGCAGGGCAGTTCTCTCGCAGCCACTGAAAGCCACTTAGCAACCTCGGGAGAGCGAGGCTCCCGCCGAGCTGCCGCATGCTGCTCCGCGACGTGCGTTTCTGCCAGTGCTATGCGGCGCAGCATGGTGCGGTGCTCACGGCCACGAAGCCGCGAAGAAAAACCAGCGGGCCGCAATGAAACTGGCGGCATCCATGCCGCACACCCGGGCACTGCCATGCCCGGCTCGCCTGAACGATCGCCTGAAGGCCCCTTTCCGTAGTTCGGGCTTTCCAGCCCGAGCACTGCACCCGCAACGTCTGCACCAGACTCGTTTAAACGGAAACGGGGCGACTTCCTGGCAGAAAGTCGCCCCGTGCCGTAATTGAAGTTTGCCGCCGACGTAAACGTCCGACTTCAGCCTTCCTGTTGCTCACGATACGCAAAACACATGCGGATCAGGTGAGCCACATTGTCGGCTCTCATCTTGTCGTTGATGCGAGCCCTGTGAGCTTCCACGGTTTTTGTGCTGACTTCCAGTTCCGCAGCAATCTCGCGGCTGGAAAGTCCGTCTACAACCATGTCCAGCACCTGACGCTCGCGACTGGTCAGACGGTTGATGCTTTCTTCCGTCTCTTCCAGCTCATCTGCATACTGGTCTTCGTCAAGCTCGTAGAAGTAGGCGTAAGCGCGAGCCACAGTGCCAGCAAGATCTTCAACTCGCACTGGCTTGCAGAGAAAGTCGAAGGCGCCGTTCTTCATCGCACGCACGGCCATCGGAACGTCCGCGTGACCGGAAATCATCACGATCGGCAGATCAAAATTTTCACTCGCCAGCTTCTCCTGCAGCTCCAGTCCGGTCATACCGGGCAGCCGCAGGTCCAGAATCAGCACGCCCGGAACCGGATCACGATAGTCCCGGTAGAATTCCATCGCCGTCATGTAGTCACGAACTTCAATCTTGTGAGATTGCAGTGACTCTACAAGTGTGGCTCGCACTTCCTGATCGTCCTCAACGAGGAATACAGTGAAGGGCTTTCGCTTCTTTGGTTGTTCGAACTCAGTTGGAGGAGGTGCTTTTTTTTCCGTCTTTCTGAGTCCACGTCGTTTTCGCTGCATGAAAACTTCTCCTGAATTGGTTCTGCAGTGTGCAGAACCGAGGGTGGAGGGGGGAGGGGGGAGCCCAACCGCCCGGGAGTCGGGACATTGACACCACGCCCCATCGGCGCGGTGCGCACACAATTTGACGTACAGAACACGAATTGCCACCGCTCAAAAGCGAAAACGTTCAAATAATCGCAAAATTCTGACCCCCGGGTCCCTATATTTTACTGGGTAAAAACCGGCAGTTTTATCGATGCTGCTGGAAATTCCCCGCTGACCGGTCGGTTCCCCGCCAGACTCCGGTTGCTTTCGCAGTCACCGTTAACCAGAATCCGACCGATCTGCTCCCACAGTCCCAACCAAACCCCGCTCGCTCCGAAAACCTCTCAGCGACTGAAAACTCCATGCGCTGGACACTGATTTTACGTACAGTTATCGGGCTCTTCCCGTGTTTGCTGGCTGTTTCATCGCTGCCGCAGGCTCCGGTGTCAGCAGCCCCTCCGGATCAGCGCACCCAGACAGCCATTCAGCAGTCTCTCGATTACCTCGTCTCGCTGCAAAAACGTCAGGGTTACTGGGAAGCCAATCAGGGCCAGTATCGCGTGGCCATGACCGCTCTGGCCGGCACCGCCATGCTGGCTGAAGGCTCCACAGCGACCTCCGGACGATACGCAAAACCCATTCGACTGGCCGTTGATTATCTGCTGTCCATGAGCCGCCCAAACGGACTGATCGGATACCGCGAGGATTTCCACTATACCTATGGCCATGGATATTCCATGGTGTTCCTCAGTCAGGTGTACGGAGAAGAAGAAGATGAACGCAGGCGTGAAGAGCTGCGCGCAGTGCTGACACGTTCTGTTCAGTTCTGCGCAGATGCTCAGACCAGCCGCGGCGGCTGGGGATACGTCTCTGCCTCGGAAGGAAACGACTTCGACGAGGGTTCTACCTGTATCACACAGGTTCAGGGGCTGCGTGCCTGTCGCAATGCCGGCATCCCGGTCTCCAAAGAGATCATCGATCGCGCCAAACGATACATTGAAGAGTGTACCACCAGCGAAGGGGGAGTGCAGTACAGTATCCGAGGCGGCGGTGCTCGCGCTCCCATTACAGCTGCCGCACTTGCCGCCATGTTCAATGCGGGCGAATACGACACGGAAGTGACAAAACGCATGCGAGACTACTGCCGTCAGCGAATCTGGCCGGAACGCAGCGTCACAGCCACAGACGGATTCTGGCACTACATGCACTTCTACTTCGCTCAGGTCGTCTACCGCACAGGTGGTGATGACTGGAACAAGTATCGCAGTGAACTGCATGAAAAACTGCTGCTGGAGATGCAGCAGGGTGGTGGCTGGTCTGATCAGCAGGTCGGACCTGTCTACGTCACGGCCGTCAACTGTATCATGCTGCAACTGGATCGAGGCTTTCTGCCGATTTATCAGCGCTGAGGAAATGCTCTATGAATACTCACAGTTTTCTGACTGCCCTCCGCCACGGACGAATACTCACTGCTGCCGCCCTGATATCCGGCTGCTTTCTGTCGCCGGGGTGTTCTGAAACACCCGAAGACCCCGCGGCCCGAACTCCCGCCTCCCCCACCACAACCACCACCGCTGCTGCGACACCGTCTGCACCCGGCGCCCCGGCAACATCGGCCGCCCCATCCGGCGACACTGCTGCGGCGGAACCTGTTCCCGAGTTTCGGCCGCTGATACTCAGCGGGCTTGGCCCGGCCCAGCCCAAAGCCGGCAGCAATGCCAGCCAGATGACGGCCAGCCAGAAAATTCAGTCCGTTATCAGCCGCCTGCAGCCCATCCAGATTCTGCTGGGCAAATGGCGCGGTACCACTCGCCGTGAATATGAAAGCTTCAAGGCCGTGGACAGCCACGAATGGGTCTGGGATCTGCGTACAAATCCCGAGCAGCCCGCTCTGGTCATGGCGTCAGACAAAAGCCCCTATCTTCGCAACAGCCGACTTTCGTGGGACATCGCTGCCGAAAAGTTCATCCTGACCGGACTGGATGCAGAGGGTCGTGAACGTCGCTTCAGCGGCGACTTCACTGAAGCACCCCATGAAATTACCGGCAGTGACGACAAGCAGCACCGAGTGTTCAGGCTGGAACTAAGCGAAAATGACTCCGCCGAGGGCGAACAGTGGCAGCTGGCCATCGCTCAGCAGGAAAATAACCGCTATCTGCTGGAAGTAGGCAAACGCCGCGGAAAAGCCGATTTCTCCCGCTTTGATACGGTCTCCACCCAGCGTGAAGGCACGTCCTTCGCCCTCAGTGATACAGGCTACGCTGAACGCACCTGCATCATCTCGGAAGGACTGGGCACCACCGAAGTCTCATGGAAAGGCCGTTCATACTGGGTCTGCTGCTCCGGCTGCAAAGCCGCGTTCGAAGAAGATCCGGATACCTGGATCGCCCGGGCTGCTGAGCGAGCCAAAGAGCAGAAATGAACGCGGTTGCGGCAATCGATATCGGCAACACTCGAGCCAAGTTTGGGTTGATCTCCGACCCCGCTCGCGGTGCCGTCGGCGCTGTCACAGCCACTGTCCTCGATGACAGTCAGTCGCTTCCGGAACAACTGGCACTCTGGTGGCAGGCCTGCGCTGCCGGACAAGCCTGTTCCTGTGTCATCGCAGGCAGCGATCCCGATCGTCGTGACCATTTGCTGGAACACTGGCCGGCGACCGTTCCTGCACCGCTGGTGATTCGTAACGCCACGCAGATCCCCGTCACCGCAGACGTAGATTTCCCAGCGAAAGTAGGCATCGACCGGCTGCTCAATGCATGGGCTGCACAATTCCTGCTGACCCCCAGTCAGTCGGCCATCATCGTGGATTCTGGTACCGCGACAACGGTTGATCTGGTCACGCCCGGTCCTGTTTTTCGCGGTGGCAGCATTCTGCCCGGCCTGCGTCTGGCCGCTCGCGCTCTGCACGATTACACGGCTCGCCTGCCACTGCTGGATGTCGACGAGTCCCTGATACAGCTGCCCGCTGTGCCCGGTCGCAATACCGAAGACGCAATTATGGCGGGGCTGTTCCTCGGACAACTCGGAGCAGTTCGTGAAATCGCAGACAGACTGACGCAGGCACTGCAAAGTATTGCCCCGAATACCGCTCCGCCTCGACTGATCGTGAGTGGAGGTGGCGGTCGTCAGCTTGCAGGGCATCTTCCCAACGCGATCTGCGCAGACAGTCTGGCTCTGCACGGGCTCGGCTGGCTGGCCTGGCGCCTCGGTGCCGCTGACAGACACACAGCCTCCACCTGAAATCACTTTCGCTCGGCGATCGCCGCATACTTCGGTGCCGCCGTGTGAGCCAGCCGATTTCGCAGCGGTTCGGACAGCAGACCCACACGGTTCCACGGCTCAAGCTCGCGTCGCATCATCGAAAACACGGCTGCAGACTCAGTTGTCGTCAAACAGCCGCTGCAAAGTTGATAACAACGTTCAGCCGCCGCTCGCAACGGCTCATCCGATGTCTGCAGAAATCCACGCGGCCAGTGACCAGGATCAGCTGCCAGCTGCTTTTCAAATTCAATCGCTGCCATGAAATACCACGCAGCAAACCCGCAAAACAGCTGAAAATCGGGCATCGCGCGATAACAGCCGCCAGTCAGCAAATCCAGCCAGCGGACCTCACAAGACAACTCGCACGCATAATCATGAATCGCCCGCTGACTCCGGTCCCCGTCCAGCAGCAGCGCCTCAGCCACCCGCAGCACTCCGCTTAACGCATGCGCAATTCCGCTGCTGTGCAGCGGATCAACAAAACCGTAGGCCACCGGCAAGAGTACCCAGCCACGACCAGCCGCGTCCCTGCGACAGCGACTCAGCCGCCGCTGAAATCCCATACCCGCCGCCGGCGCTCTGCAGTCCCAGTCACTAAACAGTCCGGCCAGCGACGGATACTGACTGAGCGCCTCAATGAAATACTGCCGAGGCCCGGCACCATCAGCCGTAACCCCCTGACAATGCCCCATCCCCGTCAAATGCTCCGGCTCAACAAGTCCAACACTGGTGATGCCATTATCCATCCTCAGCATCCAGCACCAGCCGGTCTCCAGCAGATGGTGCTGCGCCGCATCGTCCCCGCAAAAAGGATCATCTGCCGCTGCAGCCTCGTCGAAACCAAAAACCCCCTGAAAATGACCAAAAATTGCTGATGTACGAGTCTTCATCCAGTCGTCGTCGAATGGATTCCCCACCTGCTGAGATACAGCCTGACCAGCACCAGTGGCATCCACCAGCCAGCGACTGCGAACCACCGCCTCAACTGACTCGCCAGGCTGCCCCGAACTCAGCCGTATTGTCCACTCAGACGAAAATGGATCGAAGTGCGCTTCCCCAGGAACCGTCTGCTCCAGCGTTTCAGCTCCTGCAGCCCGCGCACACATCGACAGATGCTGATCCACCGAACTGCGCAGCCAGTGAGTGTCACTCCAGTGGTCACTGGTGCTGGCAGCTGCCAGCAGCGAATGATCATGATTGTCCGAGTCCTGAAACCTTTGCCCACGGTGATGCCGGTAGTAGCTGAAGCCTCTTTTTTTGCCACAGACGACTTCCGGATACGCCCGCTTCCATGTGCCCCAGCAGGCCAGCGGACCCAGCTCCCGCAGCCCAAACCGGTCAGCCAGATGAGCCAGCAGGAAATCGGCCGTCGGAGTTGAACTTTCGCCGATTGCAAATCGCGGATGCCGCTGGCGATCCACAATCAGCACCCGACGTCCATGCCGTGCCAATATCCAGCCCAGCAGACTGCCGGAAAACCCAGAACCCGCAATGACCACGTCGTAACGCAAACGAATGCTCCCGCTTCAATCCACAAACAGGAACTGATTCCCCGCCATCAGCGTTCGACACAGCGTTGCCCAGGACTGCAGCCGTCGCTCTTTTGAGTCCGCCACATCCGACAGCGACCGATCGACCTGCTGCAAAAATGCCACAACCTCCACTCGCTCCTCAGCCGTCGCCGGTCGACCATACAGCACCTCAAACAGGCGACTGGCCAGTTCCTCTGCAGCGGCCGAGGGAAACAGCGTGTCCGCCCCGCCCTGCACCTCTGCCAGGCGGCGACTCTGCTCATGCACCATTCGGCTGTTCAACAGAAACAAGGCCTGATTGGGTACAATCGTGGTCGGTCGCTGCTCAATATGGCTGGCTGTCTCCACATAATCGAACGTGGAAAACATCTCATACAACGCCGCTCGATCAATCGGCAAATACACGGCCCGTCGCGGTGCCTCGACGCTGCCGGCAATGCCCCCCACTGTCCGGTCCAGTCCGCCGCCCGTAAACAGCACAGTGTCCCGCACTGCTTCCGCCTCCAGACGCCGCCGATTCTGACGCCACAGCAGACGGTTCTCAGGGTCACGCTCCTGATAATCCAGTCGCGGCACACTGGCCATCTGCCACGTCCGACTGCTTAAAATCAGCCGATGCATCGACTTTAACGACCAGCCGCGACGCATCAGTTCGCCCGCCAGCCAGTCCAGCAGCTCAGGATGACTGGGCAGATCCGCCTTCAATCCCCAGTTGCTGGGACTGCGCATCAGGGGCCGGCCAAAATGCCACATCCACAGTCGGTTGGCCATCACTCGAGCCGTCAGGGGCTGGTCCGGAGATACCAGCCACCGAGCCAGCTGCAGTCGTCCGCTGGATTCAGCAGCGATGGCCTCCGCAGGAACAATCTCAGTTAAAATCGCCGGCATCCCCCGCGGAATCAGTTCCGGACCTGGCTTCAAATGATTGCCGCGAAGATGCACCGGCAGATTACAGCGTTCACCCTCCTCGGCCGCCATCACCATCTCATACTGCGGCTGCTCTTTCTGCAGCTTCTCAAGCTCGGCCCGTCGCGCCGCTGCCTGATCCTGCTGTCCGGCAGTCGTCAGTTGCTCCACTTCCGCCTTCATTGCTTCCACGCGTTGCTGATGCTCATGACGTCGCTCAGTCTGTTCACGCGACGGCAATGGACGCTCCAGCCACTTCGAAACAAAGTCCCGATTCTGCATCGTTCGAGTACTGTGGAAGATGCCCGCCAATGCGTAATAATCACGAGCTGACAGTGGGTCGAACTTGTGATCGTGACAGCGAGCACACGACAGAGTCAGACCCAGCATCGTGCGACTGATTGTATCCACCTGCTCGTCAACAATATCAATCAGCATTTTCTCCTTGTCCTGCTCTGCCAGCATCTTTGGGCCCAGCACCAGCAGTCCGGTCGCCGTCAGCAAATCCCCCGCCGCTCGTTCGTCCTCCGGTACCGGAAGCAGATCTCCGGCCAGCTGCTGCACCAGAAACTGATCCAGTGGCAGGTCGGCATTCAAACTGCGAATCACCCAGTCACGATACCGCCATGCCTCCGGCAGACCGTGGTTCTCGTCAGCCCCGTTCGTCGTCGCGTAACGCACCAGATCCAGCCAGTGCCGGCCCCATCGCTCTCCATACGCAGTCGATCCCAGCAAACGCTCTACAACACGCTCAAAAGCATCCACAGCCGGATCATTCACAAAGGCAGCCGTTTCCTCCGGTGTCGGTGGCAGTCCCGTCAGATCAAATGTGGCCCTGCGAATCAATGTCCGCCGGTCCGCTGACGGCGATGGCTCAAGACCCTCCTGACGCAGACCGCCGCGAACAAAACGGTCAATCGGGTTCACAGCCCACACAGCCTCAGGTTCCTCCGGTGGCACCACGTGCGGAATCGGCTGAAACGCCCAGTGCCTGCGACCTGCATCCCAGTCGACAGGCTGTAACTTTGCCGCAGGCACATCAGCCCGGGGATCAGGAGCCCCCCGACGAATCCATTCCGCCAGCAACTCAATCTGCTGATCCGACAAACGGCCCGCAGGAGGCATCTCTGTTGTTTCATAACGCACAGCCTGCATCAACAGACTGGTTTCAGGATTTCCAGGGACAATCGCCGCACCACTGTCACCACCCCGCAACACCCCCTCACGATGGTCAAGTCGCAGTCCACCACGCAGTATCCGCGATTCACCAGAGTGGCACTCATAACAGTGCTCACTGAGCAGCGGACGGATCTGACTTTCAAAGAACTGCAAGTCCTGCTGCGAAAATGCAGGGGCCTGCTGAACAGCCGCCGGAGACTGCTGAGCACCAGCAGCAGAACGCAAAACTGCGCCTGAAAGCAGTGCCACCAGTACCGAACACCAGCTGTAACGCAACATATGCACCGCATTCTTCACGCCGAATTCTCTGATCGTGTATTAGTCGCCTCGAGCTTACCCGGCAGACAGCGTCTGAGCAATTGCAAATTCAGCCGGAAGGTGATTGTCTCCGGGCTCTCCCGCCGCAGAAAATCAGACGATCGTGACAGACCCGGCTCATTCGCCCCTGTTCCAGCTCTGCACGACAACCTACCATGTCACCGACTGCCCGCAGTACCCGCGATGTCACAAGCTCGTCACAGCTGTTTCCTTTCACCCACAGCCGTCCCGCTATGCCCGATATTCACGTCCCCGAATCACTCCACGGTGCCTGCATCAGCATCGGCAACTTTGACGGAGTCCATACGGGCCACGTCTCCATGCTGCAGCAGCTCGTCCGCCTCGCACGCGAACTCGCTGTGCCGGCAGCAGCCGTCACATTCGAGCCGCACCCAATCGCTGTGCTGCGGCCCGAATTCACCCCGCCACTGCTCACAACCCCGGACGAACGCCGCAGACTGCTGCTCGAAGCCGGAGTTGACGCTGTTTTCGTTCTGCCAGTCAGCTCCAGCCTGCTGCAGCTCACTGCACACCAGTTTTTCGAACAGGTCATTCAGCGCAAGTTTCACGCCCGCGGAATCGTGGAAGGCCCCAACTTCCACTTCGGTCGGGATCGCGCCGGTACCATCACCACCCTGCAGCAGCTCTGTCTTGAAACCAGCATCGCCTGTCGAATCGTCGCTCCGGCAGACGCCGGTCAGGAAATGATCTCTTCCAGCCGCATTCGAGCCCTGCTCTGTCGCCGCGCTGTGACCGACGCCGTCAGTCTGCTCGGCCGCCCCTATCGCATGACTGGATTTGTACACCGGGGTGCCCAGCGAGGCCGCACGATCGGCTTCCCTACCGCTAACCTCGCTGAGATTCACACCTTGCTGCCGGCACACGGAGTCTACGCCGGAACGGCCGCCGTCCACGGCCAAACATGGCCGGCCGCCGTCAGTATCGGACCAAACCCGACCTTCGGCGAGCAGCGCGAGAAGATTGAAGTCCACCTCGATGGCTTCAGCGGAGATCTCTACGGATCACGACTGAGTGTCGATCTGCTTGCAGAAATCCGCCCACTGCAGGCCTTCAGCTCAGCCGGCGAACTTATCGCACGCATCACCGCCGACGTTGCCGAAGTCAGACGCATCGCCGCAGCCGCTGCCCCCTAACTGCGCGACAGCCGATCCAGCCACCGCAGCATCGACGGTGGCCACGGCAGCTGCCACGACAACTGCTCTCGAGTGCCAGGATGCCGAAAACCCAGCTCCGCCGCATGCAAAGCAAGACCCGGCGAACCGCTGCTGTCGCTGACCTCCGGCCCCCCAAAAGGACCCCGATACTTCACGTCACCACACAGCGGATAACCCAGCTCTGAAAGCTGGATCCGAATCTGATTCGTGCGCCCGGTCTCAAGACGACACTCCAGCTCCGTGAATCCCGCAAAGCGTCGCAACGGGCGAATATGAGTCACCATGTCCAGTCCGTCAACAGTCGGGTCGTCGCTCGAGCCTCGCAGTCCATCACCCCGATCACGCACCTGCCGAGAACGCAGCGTCTGAGCTGTCAACAGACCTGGCACCACACACAAATAACGCCGCAGCACCGAATGAGCCGCAAACTGATGGATCAGAAACTGCTGAGCTTCTTCCGTGCGAGCAAACACAAGAATGCCGCTGGTCTCGCGGTCAATCCGATGCACCGCCAGCAGCCCCTGCTCCCCATGCTCGCGGCGGCCCTCACGACGCTGAATCAAACGCTCCAGCGATTCCTCCAGCGACGGCTGCTGACGCTTCCGCTCATCACTCCAGTCGCGATCCCCGGGATGACGCACCGACAGCATTCCGGCCGGCTTTGCAGCCACCACCACCAGCGCGTCCAGCCACAGGATCCGTACGTCTGAGTCACCAGGGATCGGCGGAAATGGACGCTGCCGCAGCTCCAGCACATCCCCCGCCTCGACGCGACGACCCTCGTCAATACAAACAATGCCGTTCACGCCCAGACGACGCTCCTGCATCAGCTTCCGCGCCTGATTCCATGTCAGCTGACCATGGCACTTCCGCAGCGCACCCAGCACCGCTCCGGCAGCCTCTGCCGTTACCCCATACCTGACCGCAGCCACGTTTTCCATCATCCGGTTCCACCACCCGCCCGCACTTCAGGCTGTTCGCTGTCCCGGATAACGCACTCGACCGTGATGCGCCGCCAGCAGCGACTTCACCAGCGACTCTTCAATCCTTCGCAGCTCATTCATCTGCAGATTGCACTCGTCAAACTGCCCATCCAGCAGCCGCTTCAGAATAATCTCATGCACCAAAGACTGAATTCGCTTCGATGTGGGTTCCTTCAGAGTCCGACTGGCACTCTCTACTGCATCTGCCACCATCAGCACGGCTGCTTCACGAGTCTGCGGACGCGGCCCCGGATAGCGAAAATTCGACTCATCAGCCTCAGAACGATGATCGGAATCGGCCTTGCGAGCAGCCTCGCGATAGAAATACTCAACCAGCGTTGTGCCGTGATGCTGAGTAATAAAGGGGTGCAGCGCCTCTGGAAGATTGTTCTCTTCAGCCAGCTCCAGACCGTCCTTCACATGCCCGATAATAATCAGAGTACTCATGTTGGGAGCCAGAGATTTGTGAGGGTTCTCTGCTCCTTCTGTAATGTTCTCAATGAAATACTCAGGCTTCATCATCTTGCCAATGTCATGGAAATAGGCGCCCACCCGCGTCAGCAGGCCGTTGGCACCAATCGACTCGGCTGCCGCTTCCGCCATCGCCGCCACCATGATCGAATGGTTGTAGGTTCCGGGAGCACGCCGGGCCAGCTCCTGCAGCAGCGGATGCGAAACCCCGGTCAGCTCCAGCAGGCTGATGTCCGTGACAATTCCAAAGGCCTGCTCAATAAACGGCAGACTGCCCGCAACCACATAACAGCAGATCAAGGCAGAACCTGAATACTTAAGCGCAGTCAGCAGCAGCCCCGAATTTTTCCATGCGTCCGGCAGGGAAGCCTGCTCCAAAATCCCCGCTGCCCACACCGCCACAAAAGAAACTGCCGCCAGGCGAAAACCCAGCTTGATCATGATCAGCCGGGACTTGATGCGTCGCAGCGGCAGCACTGACTCCACACTGACGATCATCAGCACGACAAAACTGCTGAGACTTCCTGTCGTCGAAGCGGAAATCAGCAGCGTCAGCACAAACGCCGTCATGATCGCCACTGCCTGCCCGTAAACAATCGCCGTGATCATCACCGCTGCCAGCAACGGTATCACCTCGGCACGATACGGATCCTGACTGGCCCACGCACCCAAAAACACCGTACTGCAGCACATCGCCAGAAACAACAGCAGACGCGAAGGGTCCTCCAGCATGGCCGGGCGAGCATGCCGCAGGAAAATTCCAAACAGTAATACCAGCACCGTCGTCAGCAGCAGACGACCCAGGAAACGCAATCCTCGCTGACCACTGTCCAGACTGGACTCGAAAGCTTCCTGCTCGTACTGCAGTGCATCACGATGAATCGCTGCCACCTGAACACCAGCGGGGACTAACGTCGCACCGGCTGTGTAGTTCTCATAGACGTCCCGCACACCCTCCTCGATCTTCTGCCGCGCCTCTTCGGTCGCCTGAGCATCCTTTGACAGCTGGTTCTTCAGATTGACCAGCAGCCAGGAGTCTACCGGTTTTCGCAGCACCGCCAGCTTGCCGTACAACTGCCAGTTCTTCCCCAGACGGCCCGTCTCCTGCAACTGATCCTCCAGCAGCACGTCACCCACCACTCCGTTGTGCAGCACAGTACCGGCGGCATCCAGAACCTGAATCGGCTGGTCACGCTGGGTGGCACGAGCATCCGGGTTGTCAGCAAATTGCCGGTTCGCAGACTGCTGATCGATCAGACCCAGACGACGAGCATCCGAAATGAACTGAGAAAACTCGGCCATCAATTCGTCCAGACGACGACCGTTCGAGTCATCCGGGGTGCTGAGCTGGTTTCGCAGCACGCTGTAAGCCGTACGCTCTGTCTCACTGCCGTCCTTGCGAATCCCAAATGACGACAACAAATCCTCACTGACCTGGTCAATCGATTCCGTGTTCGCCACAACGCTCAGCTGAGTCCTGAGCAGCGATTCGAGACGGTCCACCACGTCACGGTTCTGACGCAGTACCAAAGGAGCTGCCTCAAGGGCGTCCTCCAGCGCACGGCGACTGCCCTCTGCATCGACGATCCGAAACGGAACACGCGACTGAATGCCGCTGTAAGCCAGCATCCCCTCACGCCACCGCAGCCCGGAACCTCCTAAAGTTGTCGCCAGCAGCATGCCGCAAACCGCAGCCGCCGATAACAAAACCGCTGTCAAAACACGGTAGTCACGAAATGCCGCCAGCAGACGATCCCAAAGCGAAGGAGCCGGGCGGAAAACGCGAGCCTGCCGGGAACGTCGAGTCCCAAAGAATGACATCGAATCAGCCCCCCCCAGAACGGCAAAAAGGCCGTCCGAAGACGCTGACGCCTGAGACACAGCGAAATTCGGGAGACGCAGTGTGCTGATACAGCACTGTCCCGGTGCTTTCGCTGCCAACCTGAGCCGCTGCACGCAGACTGCCTGAAAGCAGCCGCCCCACCAGCGATGAACTGTTCATTGATGTTACGACCGACGGATGAGCGTCCGTCACGCCAGCCTGTACCCGATCCGCACCGCCGCTGCCTTTCAGCCCGACACCGCGTCCGCCTCGTACGCCGAGACGATCTCACGCACAAGCTTGTTTCTCACAATATCCTGACCAGTTAACTGCACAACCGCAACCCCGGAGATCCTGGAAAGTCGACGAATTGCGTCACGAAATCCGGATTGCACACCCCGCTCCAGATCGTTCTGAGTCGAATCGCCAGTCACCACAATGCGGGAATTTTGGCCCATTCTTGTCAAAAACATCTTCATTTGAGTCACTGTGGTGTTCTGCGCCTCGTCCAGAATCATAAACGTGTCATTCAGCGTCCGACCGCGCATAAACGCCAAAGGCAGAATCTCAATCACGTCGTTCGACAAATACCGCCGCACCGTTTCATAGTCCACCATGTCATGAATCGCATCCAGCAGCGGACGAATGAACGGATTCACCTTCGCAAACATGTCACCCGGCAAAAATCCCAGCTTTTCGCCGGCTTCCACCGCCGGACGCACCAGCACAATCTTCCGCACATACTCCGCCCGCAATGCCTCAAGTGCCAAGGCAACCGCCAGATACGTCTTGCCCGATCCCGCCGGACCATCACACAACACCAGATCCGTCTTGCGTATCGCCTCCATGTAAGACTTCTGACCGTCCGTCTTCGGACGCACCATCCCCACCCGGTCCCGCCCCGCCCGAAATTCCGCTATCCCCCGCGCAGGCCAGTTCTCGGCGGAAACCACAGCACCCGCGGACATGCCGCCATGAGTCGCCATGGAGGCTGATCCGACATGACCCAAACCCTGAAAACCAGTGCCCGTCGTCATCGCTGAACGCTCCCGAGTCTCAGTGGCGGGAACCCCGCTCGCCTGCAGCTCCGTCATCGTCGCTTCCGGCTGAGCCTGCAGGACCTTGCGCCACCTTTGCAATGTCTCCAAACCCCGCCGAACCTGCTCTTCATCACCCAAAATACGCACCTGACTGCCACGCAGCACCACCTGCGCACCAGTCTCACGACTAAGCACCTTCAGGTTCTCATCCCGAGAACCAAACAGCGCACGCGCTTCATCGTGATGATCAAGCTCCAGATATGCTTCAGCCATAACAGTCAGAATTCTTAGCCGCAAAAATGTGACAGCACACCAAAACCACCAGTCACTGACCAGCCGGAGCACGGATTCTAGAACACAGCCCGGCCTCCTGACACCACCAAACCCGCCAGACAAACTCGCAATTGGATAAGTTCGCAAAAATTCACTTTGACGGGGATTTTTCGCGCATGTTGCACAACAGCAACAGCCGTCGACATTTCGCAGCACCACAAAAAGACGGCGTAGCTGCTACAGCACTGCCCGCTCAGGATCTCGGCTGCAGCCTTCAACCACTCCTGCCGATTTTACCCGGGAACACCGCCCCCTTTCCGCATTAGACTCCACCACATATCGCCAGCTTCAACCCGGAAGACGCCTCATGTCCGCTACCCTCGCACCACCATCCAGCTCAACCGGCCCCGTCGCCGATGCCAGCGCGGCTGCCGCGCACGCCTCACCGACGGCCGCCAGCGACGCCAGCACTCCCGCCACCGCATCAGGTCCACTGGCCCTGCAGGCAGGCACCGCTGTCCTGATCGCCGCCAGCTGCCTCGTCTTCAGCTCACTCGCCGCCGGTCGACTCTGGCATACCGACCTCTGGGATCACCTGAATTACGGCAAACACCTGCTGCAGACCCGGTCCAGCGTCGTCACTGAACCCCTGCTGCCGCTGGCCGCAGGAATCCGCATGGTCAATATTCCATGGCTGGCACAGCTCAGCATGAAACTCACCGAAACCTCCGTCGGACTGGCCGGTCTCCAGCTGCTCTCAGCACTTTGCGGCTCCCTGGCTGTCTTTCTCGTCGCCCACAAAGCGGCTCGCATTTCCCGCAGTACGCTCGCCGGACTTTTCGCCGCAGTCATCTTCTTCGCAGTTAACCGTCACGAACTGCAGGTGATCCGTCCCCAGCTGGCCGGACTGGTCTGTTACTGCATCACTCTCGTCTGGGCACTCGGCTCCCAAACTCACTCAATCAGACACTGGGTCGGCTTTGTCGCCATGTTTGCACTCTGGGCCAACCTGCATGGTTCCTTCGCCATGGGGCTGATCGTGCTGGCAGCCGCAGTCACCGGACGCGCCGTCGATGTGTTTCTGCGGTCCCGCTGCATCGCGGTCACACTCGGTGATCACCGGCTCCACCGAAATCTCCTGCTGCTGCAGCTCTGCAGCGTGGCTGTCCTCCTGAACCCCAATGGTCTGCTCGTCTACCCGGAAATCTTCGCCGTCAGCGGCAACGCCAACACCGCCTCCATGTTCGAATGGCAGCCACTGACACTCCGCCTCGCTCACGGTCAGATCGCCGCAGCCGTGCTCGCCGCCGCTGTCGTTTGCCTGAGGTTCAGCCCGCGTCCGGTCCGCTGCACCGAAGTCCTGATCTTCGCCGGCACTGGACTGCTGGCGGCATGGTCCGCCCGCATGCTCAACTGGTGGGCTCCCGCAGCCGCTGTTCTCGTCGCCAGACACCTGACCGCCGTATTGCGGCCACAACTTGATCGCCTCCGCTTCCGCCTGCCTGGTCGACCATCGCTCGCATGGACGACCCTCAGCCTGACACTCATAGCCCTCAGCTTTGCCGTTTCGCCCCTCGGCGCACAGCTCCGCACCGGCACGCCACCGTCGGCCTCAGCAACCCTCTCCCGCGAAACACCCATTGCCACCGCCCGCTTCCTGCGTGAACAGAAAAATCTGCCCGCCGGCATCGCCTGGATACCTGCCGAGTGGGCCGGCTTCATCATGAATCAGACCCAGCTTTCACTGCCCTCCATGGTCAATCTGCACGTGCACCTGATTCCGGAAGAAGTCTGGAGCGATTACCTGCGGATCAATGCCGGCAGCGCGGACTGGGTCAACCTGCTGGATGAATACGGCATCAACCTCGTGGTGATCGACAAGCGAGCCCAGGCACTGCTGCTGAAACGCATGCGTGACTCCTCCGACTGGCAAAGCCTCTACGAAGATCGCCAGGCAGCTGTGCTGACACGCCGCAAGCCACTCTGAACCAGACCACTGCGCACCACGAATTCAGCTCCGATACCCATTGTCAAAGTGCACCCCATGACGTCCTCCCGCCACACCCGCCAGCGTCAAATCGTGTCAGCCCGCACCATGCTGATTGTGCAGGCCATCTTCCTCGGCGGACTCCTGATCGCGTGGCTCACCACCACCAGCTCCGACAGACGCATACTCGCGGCCGCTGCCCTCAGCCGACCATATCCGCTCGATGCCTTCCCCCGAACCGACACCGCCGCCGTCGTGACACCCCTCTACGATCAGCCCGACCTCGTCACCGACCAGCAACTGGCTGCCGTGCTGAAAAAACTGATCCCCCGTTTCAGCCGCAGCCACCTCAGACCCAACCTCATCGAACATGCACTCAGAACCTGGGGCGGGCAGGTCACATTCCTCAACCCCGATGCAATCTCCGGACCCAAAATGGTTGAATTCCTGACCGATTCTGCACGACACCTCGAATCGTGGGACGGCAAGGCCAAACCGCTGCTTGAGGATACACCCGAAGGTATTCACGTTCGCTTCGGTGAAGACAGCGCCTCCAGTGTCCACCACGACCACGCACTCGCCGCTCTCACTGAAGCCGCGATACCCCTCAGCAGCAATGTGTTTACTGCTCGTCGAGCACTCCAGCTGAAGCATGTCCTCGCTGAAGCACTCCGCGATTTTCGACTGGATGAAGGTGAAACCGAGTGGTCCAGTCTCAGCTTCGCGCTCTGGCTCAGCCCCGACGGAATCCCCCAGTGGCACAACGGCGCCGGCCGCAACATCACCTTCGATATGCTTGTCGAACGACTGGTCAGAAACCATAAACGTATGGGAGTCTGTCAGGGGACACACAGAATCTACACGCTGATGGCTTTGCTGCGAATGAACGAACAGCATCAGGGCAGCCTGCTCTCACCAGAATCCGTCGCCATCGCCGAAAAATGGCTGCTGGATGTCCGCGACCTCGTCGCCGCCTCACAGTTCCCCGACGGTTCCTGGAACCCCGGCTGGTGCTACGGTGCCGAATACCAGCTGCACATCGATCCCACGGAAAAGATTTCAAAACGAGTCATCGCGACGGGACACCACCTCGAATGGATGTCCATCGCGCCCAAAAAATTCCACATCCCCGCTGACCAGATCCAGAAAGCCGCACAGTGGCTGCTGACCAACGTGCAGAACACACCGCCGTCCGAAATTGACCAGAACTACACCTTCTACTCGCACGTCGCCAAGGCACTGGCCATGTGGCGGAAAACCAGCCCGGCCGAATTCTGGACCACCTACCGCCAGAATCACCCGGCTGCCGAAACCTTCGACACCCCGGCCTCCACCCCCACCCCCGCCGCCACAGCACACTGACAAACACATTCACATTCAGCGCTCCGCGTAAAGGCACCCACCCTCCGCGCATCCCGAACTGGGCGACCTGCAGGCCCCTCCGACAGGGGACACACCCCCTCAAGCCGGGGACACACCACTCAAACCGGGGACACACCACTCCAACCGGGGACACACCACTCAAACCGGGGACACACCACTCCAACCGGGGACACACCCCTCCAACCGGGGACACACCACTCCAACCGGGGACACACCCCTCAAACCGGGGACACACCCCTCAAACCGGGGACACACCAC
>Ga0172373_10003647_pt1 | contig 22314 bp, 13 predicted proteins | sample Lak10m_2_FD_114546 | JGI IMG/M metagenome (GOLD analysis project Ga0172373, IMG submission 114546) | Freshwater microbial communities from Kabuno Bay, South-Kivu, Congo - kab_092012_10m | ecosystem: Environmental > Aquatic > Freshwater > Lake | place: Democratic Republic of the Congo...
CGATGCTGACCTGATCATTGCGGCGACTGCCATTGAAACACGCCGAATACTTGTCACCGGTAACACGGCTCACTATGCATGGATTCCGGGGCTGGCACTGCAGGATTGGCGAAAAACATAGCAACCCTCGAAACAGGTTCTTCCCAACGAGCAGGCACTCCGCAGCCATATGCGATCTCCCATCGTGAATAACCCGTCTGCTCCGCCACCCATTTTCCGTCATCTCTAACCCGCACCGGGCAGTCTCCAGGGAGAAGATCTGTGGTTTGCGTGACAGTTCCGCCCGTGGAAGAGCTGCGCACCCTGGAGAGAACGTATGGAAACCACATCACCCGGTCGCACGGGTTCGGCCCCATGGCCTTGAATATCTGGCAACAGGTAATGCGGGGAGGGTGAAGCTGGGATGGTGAAACGACGGCAATCCGGAAATTCCGGGGCGATTTCCACCTAAGCCAGCAAAGGGAATTGAGTGTCGGGTTCGGCAGTGAATACGCAGGAGGTTCGTTTCGACGGAGCGAAACGCGACTATCAGGGGGTTTAACACCGTTTCAACATCCCAGCCTCGCCCTTCAGGCTGCGTCAGCCTTTGCTGGTTCTCTGCATCAGCGTTTATCAGCGTTCATTCGCGGCGAAAAAGGTACTCCGGTTGCGTACCTTCTGTGGCCTTTTCGAGTAGAATCTCGGGCTGGAAATCCCGAGCTGTGTTGAGCGGGTGGGGGCCAGCGTGGCGTGGTTGCTGATTTCCGGTTCCAGGCTGTGGATTGATTCTGATGCTGTTTGTGCTGCTCACTGCTGTGTCGATCATTTTGACGGTCTGTGGCAGTGCGACTGTATCTGGTGATGAACCGGCCGGCAGCAAAGCGATGCCGCTCAGGTTTGTGAATCCGATCGCTGAAGGAGCCGATCCGTGGATTATTCGCGAGCCGCAGACCGGGCAGTACCTGTGGTGTTTTTCCGACGGAAACAGGGGCATAGCCGTCAGCCGTTCGAATTCGCTGACGCGCATCGGGCTGAAGCAGATTGTCTGGCAGGCTCCGGACAGCGGCCCCTGTTCGCGTGAAGTCTGGGCGCCGGAACTGCATTTCCTGGATGATCACTGGTACATTTACTTCGCTGCATCCGACGGACGAAATGAAAATCATCAGGCGTTTGTGCTGCAGTCTGCAGGAACGGATCCGTTTGGTGAGTACACACTGCACGGACCGCTGCAGACAGGTGAGCGGGCGGATGCTGATGCAAAGCCCATCTGGGCCATCGATATGACGGTTCTGCAGCTGGCAGGCCGTCGCTATGCGGTCTGGTTCGGCTGGGATGCTCCCGGGACGGATCGTCAGTTTCTGTACATCGCCGAAATGTCGTCTCCGACCGCGCTCAAGACCGATCGAGTCCGGTTGTGTGACAATGCGGATTTTGACTGGGAACGCACCGAACCTGCCGCGCAGCATCGCGGCCTGAATGAGGGGCCCCAGGTGTTTCAGCATGCAGGCAGCACATGGCTTGTGTATTCGTGCGGAGCATCGTGGCTGCCCACATACAAACTGGGACTGCTGCGGCTGACTGGCACTGACCCGCTGGACCCGAGGGCCTGGCAAAAACAGCCGGAACCCTGTTTTCAGGAGACCGCCGACACCTGGGGTGTGGGACATTCATGCTGGGTCGATTCTCCGGACGGCCAGCAGCTGTGGCACATTTATCACGCCAAACGCGATCGAAATCCCGGCTGGAGACGTGCCGTTTTTGCTCAGCCCATGCAGGTCGGTGCAGACGGTCGACCAATCTTCGGACAGCCTGTCAAGGCGGGACAATCGCTGGAATCGCCCTCCGGGGACCCTGTGGCAGTGCACCACAAACGTGGTCTGCCTCAGAAGTTTTCGCTGTACGGACACCATCAGTTTTTTGAGAGTGTGCCGGGTGGCTATCGGCTTGGTCGCCGGCCGAATTCCCCTGTCAATGAATATCGCAGCGGAGAAAAACTGGTGTCCGAGGCTTTCGCGCCGAATGACTTCGAGGTCAGTGTGCGAATCGAATTCAACGACGGGGACCAGTCACGCGACGCCGGGCTGCTGTTTCGCTGCACCCGGCCGTCTGTCGGCTACGATGCTCAGCAGGCCCTGTTCGCCGGACTGATTCCGCGAACAGGGCTCGTAATCCTTGGACGCACGGATGGCAGTACGTGGCGCGAGCTGTCACGCAGGACTGCCACAATCGACACCAGCAAACCCCAGCTGCTGACAGTCAGAATGCATGGCTCTGAACTGCAGGTACTGCACAATGATCGACCGGCCCTGAGTTTCCGTGAGAACACGCTGCACAGTGGCAGCGTGGGCCTGCGAGTCGTCGATGCAGATGCAACATTCACGGATCTGCAGATTCGTGCCCTGCCCTGACGTCGCAAGAGGTCAGAAACTGACCTCCAGAACGGTCAGTTCAGGGCAGCAGTTCCAGCGGATCGGATCTTTGGCCCCGGCACCTCTGCTGACATGCAGCGTCGTCCGATTGCCGGGAAACAAACCGCCTGCCAGGGCGACCCCGTATCGACTGGGGCTGAACACTGGCCCAATCAGCGGCAGGACCACCTGACCTCCGTGAGTGTGTCCGGACAGCATCAGGTCATAACCTCGTCGCTCCGCCAACGGCAACTGGTCAGGACTATGGCTCAGCAGTACCGTCAGGTCACAGCTCGACTGACTCACCAGCGGAGGGTCTTCGCCCATCCACGGTCGCTCACTGCCGGCAATCAGCACCTGACGGTCGTGCAGCGGCAGGATCAGTGCAGTTCCGGCTGCGCTGCGCCAGCCAGATTCCTCAAGCTGCCGTCGCACAGCGTCAAAATCATCTCGCCAGTCATGATTTCCGAGCACAAAGCAACACGGTGCAGCGCGGGTCAGTGGCTGCAGAATCCGCACAGCAGTCTCCAGCAGCTCCGGCTTGTCAATCAGATCACCGGTAAACAAAATCAGATCAACCGGCTGCTGCAAAGCGGTGCTTACCAGGAACTCATAGAAGGCTGTTCCCGGAGTACCAATGAAATGCAGGTCGCTCAGATGCAGAATTCGCAAAGACGAAACAGGCTTTTCCGGTCTCTGTCGCTTTGTCGCAATCCGGACCCGCTTGATGTTCAGTTCCAGCTGACAGTATTCATTGCCCGGCCAAATCGCAGCCAGCAGTCCCGGCTCGCCCCGCACGGCCCCATCATCGGTCAGCGCCGGCACATCAAATCGCTGACGCTGACTGCAATACAACGCACGCTGCTTCTGCCGAAACTGCCAGGACAGAGTCTGCAGAATCAAAGTCGTGCACCACAGCGACGTGAACAGCACCAGTCGCCTCGTCCACAATCCCTGCTCCCACAAACTGCCGCCGCGCAACAGACTTTCCGGACCGGTTCCGGTCAGCCACAGCAGCACCAGCGGCCAGCCTGGCACCGCCAGATCGTGTATCCGCCGCATCAGTTTCAGACGGCGGTGCGGAATCGGCAGCGCATGACTGCGATTGACCAGGATGACCCAGAATTCCGCATTCCCGATCACACTGGCCGCGATCCAAAGCCAACCGTAAAGCAGATTCACAACACTGATCCCGTCTGAAAGGCTCAGGATTCCGGCACAATCTGTTCACGCAAAGCCACCAGCAGCGGAATAAATCGAGCAAATGCCCTGGCGCGATGACTGATGCGATGCTTGACTGTGGCACTCAGTAAACCGAACGTCCGGTGATACTCGGGCACCAGGAAATATGGGTCGTACCCAAATCCCCCTGCTCCAGCGGCTTCAGCCAGGATTCGTCCCCGACAGGTCCCCTCACAGGCTGCCCGGATCACCCCTGACGGATCCGACAGCGCGACACTGCACAAATACCCGGCACCCCGCTTTTCCTCTGGCACGCCCTGCAATTCCCTGAGCAACTTTTCGTTGTTCCGTTCGTCCGTTGCACCTTCGCCGCTGTAGCGAGCTGAATAGATCCCGGGGGCTCCGCCAAGAGCATCCACCATCAGCCCACTGTCCTCGCCAATCACCCACTGGCCCAGATGCAGAGCAGTCTGGGTCGCTTTTTTGGCAGCATTCTCAGCAAAAGTTGTCCCGTCTTCCACCACCTCGGGCACCTCTGCAAAGTCCGTCACCGGAACCACTTCAAACCCATACGGCAGCAGAATCTCGGAAACTTCGCGAGTCTTCTTTTTATTGCGGCTGGCCAGCACAATCCGAAGCGGTGACGACAAAGGCATATGCATGGGAAACTTCAAGTGGAAACGAAATCCAGACCGTCCACGACGCAGGGATCATACAGAACGGACGCAGCAAAGCGTAGTTCGCAGGGATCACAAGCACCGGAATAGCCGGGCAGATTCGCCAGTTGCGTCCGGCGTGTGCTTTTCAGCGGCACAAGCGGGTTGGGAAATGTCGTGCTTTTAAGGGGTGTGCTCGGGCTGGAAAGCCCGAGCTACGGTTTGGGGTCTTAAGTCTGTCGTGACAGTGAAGATAAAACTACGGTGTCGGGCCACCCTTCACTGCGACGACCATGCCAGTCTCACGCAAAAATATCGCTGACAACACGGCCGTGTACATCCGTCAGGCGGAAATCCCGGCCCGAATAGCGGAAGGTCAGTTTTTCATGGTCAATACCCATCAGATGCAGCATCGTGGCATGCAGATCATGCACGTGCACTTTGTTTTCCTGTGCCGCAAATCCAAATTCGTCAGTGGCACCGTAGGCCATTCCGCCCTTCACACCCCCGCCAGCCAGCCAGACACTGAACCCGTGATTGTTGTGGTCACGCCCGTTGGATCCTTCGGACACCGGAGTCCGTCCGAACTCACCACCCCACAGAATCAACGTGTCCTCCAGCAGCCCGCGCTCCTTCAAATCCCGAATCAGTGCGGCAATCGGCTGATCCACAGCGCGAGCCTTGTCGGCATGCCCCGGAATGTTCTCGTGGTCGTCCCACGGCTGACCGTTTCCGTAAAATACCTGCACCATTCGGACGCCGCGTTCCACCAGACGCCGCGCGGCAAGGCACCCCTTCGCGAATTCACCGCCTCCATAGGCGTCAATGGTCGTCTTCGACTCCTGCGCAAGATCAAACACCTCCTGCGCCTCGGTCTGCATCCTGAACGCCATTTCAAGACTTTGAATCCGCGCCTCCAGCGGGTTGTCCTGACCGCCTCGCCGCGACAAATGCAGCTCGTTCATCCGCTTCAACAGGTCCAGCTGCTCACGCTGGGCCGAACGCGAGACCTGACCGTTGTTAATGTCCCGAATTACGGTCTGCGGATTGATGTTCGAATTGTTGATTTGAGCACCCTGGTAGATTCCCGGCAGGAACCGATTTCCCCACAGCGCGGGACCCACCACAGGCTTGCCCGGACACAACACCACAAAGCCCGGCAGGTTTTGATTTTCAGTGCCCAGACCATACAGCAGCCATGAACCCATCGACGGTCGAGTCGGCTGGGTTTCGCCGCTGGTCATCATCAGCAGTGAAGGTTCATGATTCGGAATATTCGTGTGCATCGAACGAATCACACACAGCTCGTCCGCACACGTCCCCAGATGCGGAAAAATCTCGCTGATCTCCAGCCCCGACTGACCATGACGACTGAACTTGAACGGAGATTTCAGCAATCCCCCCGTGCGCCGTTCGGTCTTCAGATCTGCTCCGGATGGTCGCTGACCATGATACTTCTCCAGCGCCGGTTTTGGATCGAAGGTGTCGACCTGCGAGGGTCCGCCATTCATGAACAAATGGATGACTCGCTTCGCGCGAGCCGGAAACATGGGCTGCTTCGGAGCCAGCGGCGCTGTGCCCAGCCGCTCGGACCCCGAAACACACTCACCGGACAACAGACCCGCCAGACCCAGTGCTCCCAGCCCCGTTCCAAAACGCTGCAGCAGATCACGCCGTGAAAATCCGGCCGCCAGCCCCGCCAGCTCAGTTTGAATGGTGTTCATCGTTGTCAGTCCTTAATCCAGATACATGAATTCGTTGCTGGCCAGCAGAATCTGAGCATATCGTTCCCAGCGGTTCAGCGCAGTTCCATCCCGCACGTCGCCGGCATCCTCTGCAGCCACATACGCCAGACCCAGCTGCAGTTCGTCGTCGCTGGGGGCTCGACCAAAGGCCAGTTGAAAAGCCAGCGTAATCCGAGCTGTCGCATCATCACCCGCTTCCGCCTGCAGCCTTGCCGCAAACGCTTTCGCCTGGGACAGCATGAATGGGCTGTTGATCACAAACAGCTGCTGCTGAGGCACCGTGGTCTCAGAACGAGTCGACGCTGTGATATTGGCATCCGGAAAATCAAACAGCCGCAGCATATTGTCCAGCTCGTGCCGACTGACAAACGCATACACCGTGCGACGACTGTTGTTTTCTTCAGCCAGATTGGTCGAGGGACCTGCCAGCTGGCGATCCAGTCGGCCGGAAACCGCCAGCAGGGCATCGCGCCACGACTCGACGTCCAGCCGGCGACGATTCATCCGCCACAGATAGCGGTTGTCCGCATCGATCGCCATGCCCGCCTCCGCTGGCAGGGAACTCTGCTGCCAGACAGCACTCAACAGCAGCTCGCGATGCAGAGCCTTCACAGACCAGCCCAGTTCCTGAAACCTGACAGCCAGCCAGTCCAGCAGTTCAGGATGAGTCGGACGCTCGCCCAGACTGCCGAAATTGTCCGGGGTTGAAACCAGCCCGCGACCAAAATGCTGCTGCCAGATGCGATTCACCATCACCCGCGCAAACAGCGGATTGCTTTGAGCAGCAATGTCCTCGGCAAGCTGCAGTCGACCACTGCCCTGCTGATAGGGCGCGGGCTGATCACCCGCCAGGATTTTCAGGAACCGTCGTGGCGCGACATCACCCTGATTGGCCGGGTTGCCGCGGACAAACACTTTCATGTCCGCCGGCGAACCGTCAGCGATGACATGCGCTACCGGATACATCGCCGGATACGCCTTTCGCAAACGCTCCAGTTCATCACGACTGGCCTTCAGCTGCTGCTGCTGCTGGTCCGGCAACAGCTTCTCAAGCTGCTGCAGATCCACCGCAAACACACCCTGCTCGCCAAATACCTGCGTCAGCAGATCACTTGCGATGAGGTTCAGATCGGTGGGCGTCTGAGTATACACGCGGAACTGCACGCTGGCAGCTTCACCGCAGCCGCCCTGATCGGTGCCGCTGTGATCCAGCCCGGCGGTAGCGCGAAAACGCAGCGTCCCCGCGGGCAGGTCGTAGATGATGTGGGAAGTGGCATGAGTCCCGAGGCCATGTTTGAACTCGCGACCGCCGATCTTCAGCCGACCGCCCTGCACGTTGCGGTTCAGATTGACGTTGCCATAGGTGGCTGTCACCGCCCGCCACTTCAGCTCGGAAAGCGGGGTTTCGCCAGCTGCGGTCACCAGCCGAGCTTCCGCCCAGTCTGCGTGGTCACAGCTGTCACCGTCGCCGGCGTTTGTCACGACAAGGTGCAGTTCCTGAGCACCAGCCAGTTCCAGATCAACATCCGCAGACGGCTTCGATTTGCGAACGATATCGCTGGACCACAGGGCATTTCCAGCAGGAGCCAGCCTGCGCAGCTCAGTCACTTCCTCAGCAGTCAAAGTTCCCTGTTTCTGTTTCAGCAACAGCTGCAGGTGCTGCTGGATTTCGGCCGCAGCGGCCGTTACCGCAGCCGGGATTTCCGCGGCAGCGGCACCGGTGGCCGGATCCGGCAGCGCAGCCCAGCTCCGCAGTGCCGGATGACTGTCTTTGTGCTGCTGCAGCAGGTCGAGCCAGCGTTTCAGAAACTGCGGATGCAGTTCGGCTGCCCGCGCTGCACCGTCAACATCGCCGCCAGCCCGCAGTTTCCAGGCCGCCAGCAGATAAGCGGAGACCTGCGGCAGCTGCGATTCACGAACCTGAGGCCCGGATTCGGCAATCCGCTTTTTAATGGCCTCATCCAGTTCCTTCAGCCGCGTCTGAGCCTGATTGTATGCCTCAACTTCCGGCTGCGGCACCAGCGGAGCAGTGTGCAGGCGACTGCTGCTGAAGATGCCGGCAAGGGAGTAGTAATCCTGAGTCGGCACGGGGTCAAACTTGTGGTCATGGCACCGCGCACACGAGACTGTCAGCCCAAGAAAGCCGCGACAGAGAGTATCGATGCGGTCGTCCAGCTCGTCGGCAGCCGCTTTGGCAGCATCCGTGTTTTTGTAGTACTGCGGGCCCAGACCGAAATAACCCAGCGCCGGCAGCTCAAGCAGCCGCTGATCCTCGGACATGGGCAGCAGATCGGCCGCAATCTGCAGCTTAACAAACTGGTCGTAGGGCAGATCGCGGTTAAAGGCCGAAATCACCCAGTCCCGATAACGCCAGCCACTGGTATTCGGGCTGACTGCAAACGTGTGCGCCTGGTCTTCAGAAAAACGCGCCACATCCAGCCAGTAACGCCCCCAGCGCTCGCCGTAATGCGGGCTTTGCAGCAGCCGATCAACCAGTCTGGCAAAGGCATCAGGTGCATCGTCAGCCAGAAAAGCAGCCACGTCAGCAGGCGCTGGCGGCAGCCCCAGCAGATCAAAGGTCGCACGCCGAATCAGCTCAGCCTTGCTGGCCGGAGGCGACGGATGCAGGCCCTGCCGCTCCATCGCTGCCAAAACAAAACGATCCACATCACCGACAGGCCACGCCGTTTGCTGAACCACAGGCACGGCCGGCTTTTGCGGCGGTACAAACGACCAGAACTGCCGCGCTGCGTTAAAATCAATTGACTTCTTCGCGGCAGCAGCAGGACCCGTGCGCGGGTCTGCGGCTCCGTTCTCAATCCACAGTTCAAAGTCCTTCACCACCGCAGCAGGAAGACGGCCGGTCGGAGGCATCTGGAAGGTTTCATACTGCAAGGCATGAATCAGAACGCTTTCAGTGCTGCGACCTGGAATGATCGACGGACCACTGTCACCACCGGCAAGCAGACCAGCTGCCGTGTCCAGCAGCAGTCCGCCCTTGACACTTTTGGACTGGGCCGAATGACACTGATAGCAGTGCTGCACCAGCACCGGTCGGATCTTCGCTTCAAAGAAATCCAGCTGAGCCTGGCGGTCGGCAGCTGGTTCATCTGCCTGCAGTACTGCACCGGACTGTGTGCACAGCAGCATCGCAGTGCTGCAGACAGCACTGCAAAAGATCGTGATCTGGCGGAGTGATGGCATAAGACATCCAGAAAATCAGCGGCGCAGCTGATCAGCGAGAGCCGGTTGATTCAAGCAGGCACCGGGGTGAAGCCGCAGTGGTTCAGGTGGGAATTGGAGGCGGGGACAAACTCAGTATGCTATCGAAGATCGGCGTGTCGGACGATGCAAAAAAAAGGGGGAAATCGGGGAATTTGCAGAACGGTCAGAACAGGTGTAAATCGGCAGCGATTTTGCTTGACAGGGCCCGATTTGGGGCCCCGCCGCCTTTTCCCGGCACCTCGTGAAAGATTTCACACAGCAACTGACCAAAATCACGGCACAAGTCGCTAAAATCCCGCGCACGGCTCAATCGGTCTTTTATCCTCGGCGGCCTCCCCGCCCGATCTCTGCCCTGTTTCAACTCAGATTCACCACCGCATGACCCGCGACTCTGATCCCGCAACAACCATGTCAGCAGCAACACCTCGGGCCAAACTCCGTTCGCGCTGGGTCTGGCCACTGGGAATTTTCGTGGTGACTGCAATCGGCACTGTGCTGGGCAATCGATTTTCCGACAGCCGCACGGGTCAGGTCATCGCGATCTTCTACGGCGTCGGGATCATGATCGTCAGCCTCAGTGGCTGGTGGCTGTTCTTCTCTGGCGGTTCCAGGCTGCGGCGCTGGTCAGTGTTTGCCGGTTCAGTCGTGGTGACAGTGGCAGCAGGCGTCGGCTCAGTCAGAGAAGTCTGGTTCGAAGGCGACATGCGGCCGCACCTCAGGTTTCAATGGGATCCTCCGTCACCAGCAGAACGCGCGGATCGCTGGCTGTCAGAGAATGCGCCGCCGAATCCGATTGCCCTGCAGTCTCCTGAATCGCTGGCAGATCAGTCCGCGGAACTGGCTGCTGCAGAGCCGCCGTTTACCGTCGCTGCTGATGACTGGTCACGTTACTGCGGCCCAGGATCACGTCGCGAAATCAGCGGAGACAAATGCGGCACCGACTGGAAACAGACCCCGCCGTCCCTGCTGTGGCGGCATCCGGTCGGAGCAGCATGGTCCTCTGTGGCGCTGGCCGGATCCCTGCTGTGGACCCAGGAACAGCGTGGTCCGCTGGAATGCACCGTGTGCTATCACGCGGACACGGGGGCCGAACTGTGGCGACGCGAGGATCCGGCTCGCTATCAGACAGGACAGGGCGGCGTCGGACCACGCAGTACTCCCACCGTCACAGATTCCGCCCTGTACGCCCTCGGAGCCACCGGCATACTGAATGCGCTGCATCCGACAACCGGCAGGCTGCTGTGGCAGCGAAATATCTGTATGGACGCCGGCAGTGAAATGGTGGAATGGGGCATGAGCGGTGCTCCGCTCATCTGGCAGAACACCGTGATCGTCGATGCCGGAGGGCAGAACGGCAAAGCGGTCATCGCCTATGATCGAGCAAACGGCGAGATCATCTGGGCCAGCGGCAGCCACAAAGCCGGCTATGCTGCACTGCGGATCGAGACCATCGACGGACGCTCCGTGCTGCTGGTGTTCCACGGGGATGGTCTGGAAGCCATGAATCCGGACAACGGCCAGTCGTTTTGGATGTATCCGTGGGTGAACCAGTACAAGATCAACGTGGCACAGCCGCTGCTGTTCGGCGACAATGTCTTTATCAGCAGCGGGTATGATTCCGGCTGCGTACTGCTGGATCCCGGCAAATTGACCGAGGTGCCAGGCAGTGTCCCGCGACCGGCTGAAGTCTGGTCACCCACGCGCAGCCTGAAGCTCAAATTCAACGAAGCCGTGCAGCAGGGGGATTATGTCTATGGTCTGGACGACGGCATTCTGGCCTGCGTCGATGTGCAGACCGGTGAGCGACGCTGGAAAGGCGGACGTTATAAATACGGACACGTCCTGCTGTGGCAGGATATGCTGCTGGTGCAGGCCGAGGATGGGTATGTGGCACTGGTGCAGGCGAACCCCGAACGATTTACAGAGCTGACCAGATTCGACGCGCTGACCGAGCTGACCTGGAACGTACCTGCAGTGCACCGTGGCCGCCTGTACGTCAGGAATGCGTCAGAACTGGCCTGTTACCAGCTGCCGTGATGCCGTGTCAAACAGAGTGTTCAGGTGCCGGCGTGAATCGGCACAGCTGAGCCGGGTGGAAAATCGCTGTATTCGCTGTTGTACTCCCGCTGCCGAGCCCGAGCTGCGGTTTGTTCCGTGTGACGACGGCAGCCTTGCCGACACCTGGCCGACGGAATTGTCGCCGCCGGTCCTCACGGAACGCCGTGGCTCGAGTTAAACCAATAACCAGTCCGTGTGTGAAAACCTGCGTCCGGCGAGATCGTTGATTGCAGCGAGGCATCAGGCCGGCTGTCAGTCACGCTGAACTTTTTTTGCTAATTGAGTCTGCGTTGCACGGTCAGCAGCCTGATGTGCAGTACAGATCGTTGTGTCTGAGGATTCAGCAGCGATTGTTCGAAGTTGGCTGACAGCAGCGACTGTGATACGGCATTTCTCGGTGCCCCCGTTCAGTAAAATGGAGGCAGCCACTGACTTAGAGGAGTGCTCATGGGCAGCAGTGATGTCGATTTCAGAGCAGCGCATTCTGACCCGTTAGACCTGCTCCGCTGGTTCTGCGGGACTCTGCTGAGATCATGGAGGGTGTTCTATTTGGCGTTGGGCTGGCGTTAATGGCCGGCATCCCCGCCGTCGTGCTGGGCAGTCTTTTTCTGGACGCTCGCAGCCATCTGCCGGGCAAACCTGCTGCCGCAGATGGAATGGCGTGGAGCCTGATCTGTGGTGGCGGGGCGGGGGCAGCCAGCATGCTGCTGTTTGGGCCGACAGCCGTGATTTTCGCAGCGGTGATTGGTGGCGTCGGAGGATTTACAGGGTATTGCCTGCCTGGACGCAGTCGTCGGTGCCGGCCGGACATGGTGGCGGAAAAACCGCGGCGTCAGTCGCCGTAAGGAGCATCACTCCGGTTTTTGAACGGTTTGGGTTAAGCCCCGCAGCGGCTCAGCGGTTCGCAAAGAAACGATCTTGTTCCATTTCAGTTTCCGACAAAGGCAGGCGGTCATGAATTACGCAGAGGAACACAATCCGTTCGCAAGCACGGGTGGCGAGTCTGCTTGTGCCAGTGATCAGCGGCGAACGACGGTTCATGACAAATGGTATGTTGAGATCGTAACTCCTGGTCGCTGGGTGAAGGCAACTGCTTGCGGAATTGCGATTGGCGGCGGTCTTTTCTATCCGCCCGCCTTTCCCATCGGCTTCGTGTACGCTCTTCTTGTCAGTTTGCCGATCGTCGCTTTGATGTCCCTTGCGGTGATTCCGTGGCGCGCTGCGCCGGCAGGTCGAGGTTTTCGCATTGCCTGCTCAGGTTTCTGTGGTGCGGTCACCGGTCTTGTGTGCGTGGCGATTTTCAAGGACGTCGGGAATCCGGACACTATCTCGTACATTGTCTGGGCTGTTCTGCTGGGAACTGTCTGCAGCGGGCTGTCCTCCGCCTGGCAGGGCTCAAGGTTCATGCTGCGGAAACTGGTACCCGGGGGGGCGGGTCGTTTAAACTGAGCGTCAATTGCGGTAATGCAGAAGGTAACACGGGTCGTGTGTTGTGGTTTGAGAGGTGCGCCGGCCTGGGCAGCGGTGGCTGGCCCGGTCCGGCAAAAGCCAGCCAGACAGCGTTGAGTTGTGTGGGTGTCTGTGGGATGATCCGGCAGCGCCTGCCAACGGTTACTGCTGCTCTTCTCTCCCGCTGACTCGAACGAATGACGCATGATCGTCAATTTATCCTGCCGACGTATTGTCCGGCTTTATCTGCCGGTTGCTGTCTTGTTTATGGCTTCCGCGTTGTCCGGGCAGTCAGTCAGCGTTGTCGCACAGCCGCCGCAGTTCTCCGCGGTTCAGCTGGACTTCTTCGAGTCCAGGGTGCGGCCGCTGCTGATCAGGCATTGTTATGAGTGCCACTCGGGCGAGAAAATCAAGGGTTCACTCAGCCTGCAGTCGCGGGCTGCCATCATCACCGGCGGTGACAGTGGCCCGGCGATTGTCCCGGGTCAGCCGGAATCCAGTCTGCTGATCAGAGCTGTTCACTATGACGGTTTCGAAATGCCGCCTTCCGGTAAACTTGCGGCCGCCGATATTCAGGTACTTACAGACTGGGTCCGGCAGCAGGCGCCCTGGCCAGCCGAGGATGCTACTGGCAAATCCGGCCTGAGATCAGCGACCATGCCGGTAACAGATTCTGACCGGCAGCACTGGGCATTTCAGCCGCCGCGAGCATCACTTCCAGCTGGCACTGCAGCGCACCAGCATCCCGTTGATGCTCTGCTGCTGGCACAGCTCGAACAGCAGCAGGTGACTCCGCTGCCGCAGGCTGAACCTCACGTCCTTGTTCGTCGTGCATTCCTGACGCTGACGGGATTGCCGCCGACATTCGCAGAGCTGACTTCGTGGCAGCAGCGAATCGCCGACACTGCCACCGGGACGTTGAACGAGCAGCAGTTTGCGGCACTGCTGGACGATCTGCTGTCCCGTCCGGCCTATGCCGAACACTGGGCTCGGCACTGGCTGGACGTGGTGCGATTCGGCCAGAGCAATGGGTACGAGCGTGATGGCTACAAGCCGTACTCGTGGCGTTACCGTGACTATGTCGTGCAGTCGTTTCTGCAGGATAAACCATGGGACAGATTTCTGCTCGAACAACTGGCTGGCGACGAGCTGCCCGATACCTCCGCTGAAGCCCGCACGGCAACCGGCTTTTATCGTGTGGGTGTGTGGGACGATGAGGCGGATGACCGCAGGCAGGCCGAATTTGATGATCTGGATGATGTGCTGGTGACAGTGGGAGCCTCCATGCTGGGACTTACAATCGGCTGCGCTCGCTGTCATGACCATAAGTTCGACCCGCTGCCGCAGGCTGACTACTACCGCATGCTCAGTTTCTTTCGCGGCATTCGCCGCTATGAAAACCCCGAGGAGAAACCGGAAAGTGCGACAGTGCTGCCGCTTGAGGACGCTCTGCAGGTCCGGCGAGCCCTGCAGCCGCCTGCGGGCCAGCCAGCGCAGCCGCTGACCTGGACTTTGGCAGTCCGCGAGGCTGGCAGGCAGCCACCGGAAACCAGGGTGTTGGTGCGTGGTCAGGCTGCGAACCCCGGTGCCGTGGTGCAGCCGGCGTTTCCGCAGGTCTTGTGTCGAACTGACTCGCTCGCTGCCGACAGTCAGCTGCTGACGGACATGCAGTCCCTGTCGCCGCTGGCCGATTTGTTTCCCTCCAGTGGCCGACGGCTGGCTTTTGCCAAATGGCTGGTGCGAAGCGACCATCCGCTGACGGCCCGTGTTGCCACCAATCGAGTCTGGCATTTTCATTTCGGCCGCGGGCTGGTGGGGTCCACCGCAGACTTTGGAAAAGCAGGTGAATCGCCGTCAAATCAGCCGCTGCTGGACTGGCTGGCGATCGATTTTATGGAGCACGGCTGGTCCCTGAAGCACCTGCACCGTCGCATTCTTACGTCTGCCGCCTGGCGTCGCAGTTCCCGCAAGGCCGATCTTTCGCCCGCACTGGTGCTGCAGGCCGAGCAGCGTGATCCGGCCAGTCGACTGCTGTGGAAATTTCCGTTTCGACGACTGGAAGCTGAATCGATTCGTGACCGCCTGCTCTTCAGCAGCGGCGAACTGAATACGGCGGTGGGCGGACCTGAGATGTATCCGCAGCTAAGTGGAGAGGTTCTGGCCGGGCAGTCAAAGCCCGGGCTGGGCTGGCAGACCAGTGCCGCCAGCGAGCAGTGCAGACGCAGCCTCTATGCAATCGTCAAGCGAGGTGTGCGCGATCCGGTCCTCGAATCGCTCGACTATACGAACACCGCTGCTCCGCTGACTGAACGCCCCGTGACAACGGTTGCACCGCAGGCTTTGATTCTGCTGCACGGTCGATTTACCGCCGAGCGTGCTCAAACGCTGGCGAAACAGGTCATGGACACGACCGACGCTGCGGCTCAGGTTCAGAAAATCTATGAACGGATTTTGCAGCGGCATCCGACTGCCCTGGAACTGCAGGCGGCACTGCAGTTCGTGTCGCGAGCGGAACAGCAGCTGCCCCTGGAAAGTGAACAGATCAGCTTTCGCCCGGATGTTCCCGAATCGCTTTATTCGCCCTATCGACAGCAGCTCCCGCCCAAATCATTCCTGCTGGGGCCGGCTGACATGTGGCAGTATCGCGGTGGAGTCTGGGGTGGCGGATATGAAGGCATTGACGTGGTGGATAAACGCCAGGGGCCGCACGCTTTTTGGATGGGCCCACAGACCAGCACCGGTGTGCTGAGTGGTCAGCTGCGACTGGCCGGATCCGTCGAATCGGCCACGCTGCTGATCGGAGCTCAGCCCGATGGTGCCGGCTGGAGCGGCCTGGGTCTGACGTTTGACCAGCAGCTGGGGCAAGTGCGGCTGCGACATCGACCCGCAGGCAAAGACGAACAGGTGCTGGCAGCCGCAGACTGGCGTGCCACAGATTTTCAGTGGCACGCATTTCGCTGGGAAATTGGCACTGAGATCAAAGTCTTTCTGGAAAACAACAGAAATCCCCTGCTGACCGCACCATTTTCCATGGAATTTCTGCCAGAGGGTCGGCTGGGAGTTGCTGTCTGGGGAGGTCGCCTTGATCTGTGGCAGCTGCACTGGGCTGCCGACGGGGCCAAACTCCCGGAAATCGATCTTCTGGCTGCTCGCGGTCAGCAGATGGAATCCCATGTGCCACAGGGGTTTAGTCATTTCGGTGGTGAGTGGCGACGGTTGAGTGACAGCAGCTGGCGCGTGGCAGCGGATCGGGGTGGCAAGATCCTGTGGGATCAGCAGCCGCTGTCCGCAGGTGAGGTTTCGGTGGAGCTGCGAATGCCCAGTGGCCGAGCGGAAATTGGAGGTTTGCTGCTGTGCGTCAGCGAACCGCAAATCGGCGCGGACAATTGGTTTGGCTATGAAGTCAGCCTGAATCTCCCGGCGCAGTCTGTACTGCTGGGAGATCATCGCCAGAATTTTCGCCTGTTGAGGCAGCAGGCGGCAGATGTCGCGGCTGATCGCTGGCATCAGCTGAAAGCGGTGCTGCGAGACGACCGCATTCTGGTCTATCTGGATGGAAACGAGCAGCCCTTGCTGAATGAGCCTTTGAACGATCGTTTGCAGGGACGACTGGCGGGACTGCGAACCTGGGGTTCGGACATTGAGTTTCGGAATTTTCGTGTGCGTTCAGCCGAGCAGTCTGAGGTGCAGACAGCAGTCTGGCCGGCGGCCGAACTGCGACAGCTTCCGCAGGCGGATCCTGCAGAACAGCGTCGCCTGCAGGGACTGGCCGCCCTGTGTCGCACGATGTTCAGCCTGAATGAATTTGTGTACCTGGAATAGGTTTAGCCTGATGTCAGACATGCGAGCGGAACAGGGCCTGCGTGGTGTATCGCGATTGCAGTCGCGCCGAGAATTTGTGTTTGGCAGCAGTGCGGGATTTGCCGGACTGGCTGCAGCATCGCTGCTGGCCGAAGAGACTCATGGGCCACTGCTGCCGCATCGCGCGAAGCGCTGCATCTTTTTGTATATGTACGGTGGTCCGTCGCAGATGGACCTGTTCGATTACAAACCGGAACTGCAGCGGCGTGATGGTCAGGAAGTGCAGATTGAGCTGCGCCGTCGCGACGTGAAACCAGGCCGTCTGCTGGGTTCCCGCCGCCGGTTTCAGCAGCACGGCGACAGTGGTCTGTGGTGCAGTGATGCCCTGCCCCGGCTGTCGCAGCACATGGACAAGCTGGCAGTCGTAAAAAGTCTTTGGCAGGATTCATTCGCGCATGGTTCCGCCAATCTGCAAATGAACTGCGGCAGGATCGTGCAGGGCTACCCTTCACTGGGCTCGTGGCTGAATTACGGTCTGGGTCGTGAAAATCAGAATCTGCCCGGATATGTCGTCATGCTGGATCCTCGCGGTGGCCCGATCCCCGGGGCTCCAAACTGGAGCTCCGGCTTCATGGAAGCCCGGCACCAGGGAACCGTTTTTCGGACCAGCGGCCAGGCGGTTTTGGATCTGCAGCCGCATACTCTGGATCCTGTGGACCTGCAGCGGGAACAACTGCAGGTTCTGCAGTCGCTGGATGCATCCTTCCAGGCCCGCCATCCGGAAGTGTCCGAGCTGCGGGCTCGGATGGCCAGCTACGAACTGGCCTTTCAGCTGCAGTCCAGTGCTCCTGAAGCCCTCGACCTGTCCGCAGAAACTCGTCAAACTCTGGAAATGTATGGCATTTTCCACAGCTATCCGGCCCACCGCCTGGCTGTGGGACCGTCCGTCTTCGGCCGGCAGTGTCTGATCGCCCGACGGCTGATCGAACGGGGTGTCAGGTTTGTGCAGATCTACAGTGGCGGAGGCCATCAGCAGCAGAACTGGGACGCGCACTTTGGTGTTGAAGAAAATCTGACGATTCACTGTCCGGAAGTCGATCGGCCCATGGCCGGCTTACTGCAGGACCTCGAGCAGCGTGGACTGCTGGATGAGACGCTGATTGTCTGGGGTGGTGAATTCGGACGGCAGCCCGTTTCACAAGGTGATCAGGGCGGACGTGATCACAATCCCAAAGGCTTCACCTGCTGGCTGGCCGGGGGAGGTGTCCGCGGAGGCACATCGTTTGGAGAAACAGATGATCTGGGAGCAGAGGCGGCAGTGGACCGCCGCCACGTGCGGGACTTTCATGCCACAATTCTGCGGCTGATGGGACTGGACCACAATCGGCTGACGTGGTCTTACGGCGGTCTGAACCAGAAACTGACTGGCGTTCAGGAAGCTCACGCCATTGAACAGGTGCTGGCATAAGGAACAGGTGCTGGGTTCACACCACCTGCACTCCTCGGTCACTTTCCCCGTCAGTAATCACACCGCTGTCTTCAGAGGGCCGACCGTCTGCAGGCAGGTCCAAAGTTGCCGGCGGAACAGCCATCAGTTTCGGACCGCGACGGTTCTCGTCGATGACCCGGTGCATGTGTTCGGCCGTCATGGTTTCCATTTCCATCAGATCAGCAGCCAGTTTGTCCAGCGTTGCACGCTGCGACGTGAGTGTGTCCTGAGCCGTACGATAGGCCTCATCGACCAGACGCTTGACTTCCAGATCGATTTCTCGGCGAGTCGCTTCGGCGTGCACAGATTCCGAAACAATTGCTCCGGAACCTGCAAGGAACGGCGATCTTTGAGCATCGCTGTAGTACATCCGCCCCAGCCGAGGACTCATGCCAAACTCTGTCACCATGCGACGGGCCAGATCAGAACAGCGCTGCAGGTCGTTCTGAGCGCCGGTTGATGTTTCGTTGTAGACAATCTGCTCGGCAGCGATTCCCCCCAGCAGCACCGCCAGTCGGCTTTGCAGCTCGGACTGTGTCAGCAGTTCGCGGTCGTCTTCAGGAAGCTGCAGCATGTACCCCAGGGCACCCATGCCGCGAGGAATGATGGAAATTTTGTGTACCGGGTCCGTGTGCGGCAGGCTGGCTGCCACCAGCGCGTGGCCACTTTCATGGCAGGCGACACGACGCTTGACGTCTTCCACGATAATCCGCGAAGTCTTCTCAAGGCCCGCCATCACGCGTTCGATTCCGTCTTCAAACGCCTTCATGGTGACTCGTTTGTCCTCACGGCGGGCTGACAGCAGAGCAGCCTCGTTCACCAGATTGGCAAGATCGGCGCCGACAAAACCGGGCGTCAGCCTGGCCACCCGCTTCAGATCCACGTCGTCCGACATTTTGATGCGACAAGCGTGCACGTTCAGAATTTTCTCACGCCCCTTAATGTCCGGCCGGTCCACCAGCACATGCCGGTCAAATCGACCGGGCCGCATCAGAGCCGGATCCAAAGTCTCAGGGCGATTGGTGGCCCCCATGACAATCACACTGTGGTCGGTGCCAAAACCGTCCATTTCCACCAGCAGAGCATTCAGGGTCTGTTCCCGCTCGTCGTGCCCGCCCGGAGCACCGTTGCCACGCACCTTGCCCAGCGCATCCAGCTCGTCGATGAAAATGATGGCCGGTGATCTTTGCAGGGCCTGCTGAAACATGTCGCGGACACGAGCAGCCCCGACGCCCACGTACATTTCGACAAAGTCGGAACCTGAGAGTCCAAAAAAGGGCACTCCCGCTTCACCCGCAACAGCCTTCGCCAGCATTGTTTTGCCGGTTCCCGGAGGTCCAACCAGCAGCACGCCACGCGGAATTCGACCGCCCAGTGCCTGATACTTCTGGGGTGTCTTGAGGAATTCCACGACCTCTTTGAGTTCTTCAACTGCTTCGTCAATGCCCGCGACGTCGGCAAATGTGACCTGCACGTCATCCTGAGCATACAGGCGACCGCGACTGCGTCCGAAGGACATCGCCGAGCCGGCACCGCCCACCCGACGAATCACAAAGATCAGCCCGCCAACCAGCAGCAGAGTGGTAAAGAGAAACGGCAGCATCTGCTGCCATTCCGGAGCAGGCTCAGAGAAGCCATAACGAATGCCGGCTTCATCGAGCAGGATGCACAGTTCGTTGCGAGTCTGTTCGCTGGCACTGAGCAAAGGCGTGTAATAACGGCGAACGAGCGCCGCCTTTCCGGACGAGACGGCTTCTTTGGGCTGATCCTGCCAGGTCATCCAGGCATCCGTGATCTTTAGCTCGTTAAGATTCTCTTTCTTGAGTATCTGTTCGCGAACCTGACGCACGAATTCGCTGTATTCGACTTTGTCGCCTTTGTAGCCGCGAGTCACCACGGAAAACAGAACGGCAGCCAGCATGCCTGCCACCAGCAGGTACCAGAATCCGCCCCCCGACTGACTGCGATCCTTCCGCGGTGACTTCCGATTATTCTGGTTCCCCGACCCGTTTTCAGACGGTGATTCCTGCGATCCCGACATAGGCGGCTGCTTCTTGAAGGTTGAACGACTTCGAGCCCGGGCTGGTACCCTGGGCATGTCCCCACTCTAGACCCGCTTTCGCGGTCGGTCAACCTGTGACTGCTCTGCATGTGTGCACTTCCGCATGTTTGACCACTGCATTCCGCAGAATCAGGTCATTTTTCGCTGTTTTGCCCAGTTTCGCCAGGACGAATCGGGGAATTTCTCCGGATTCGGATGTCCGCAGTACGCAGGACCACATTCATTTGCGAATCAGGATTGGGCTGTTGTAACATATCTAGCAAACGTCGCGGGCCGCCGGTCGGCGTTTCGCAAGCCTCCACGCGGGCCGTTACAACTTCGTTTTTTCTCAGATACCAACCAGAGCCATGGCCAAAAAATCAATCAGTGATCTCGCTGTTTCCGGTCAAACCGTGCTGATGCGAGTCGACTTCAATGTACCGCTGGACGCAGCGTGCAACGTCACCGATGACCGCCGGATTCGCGAAGCCCTGCCGTCCATCCGCTCAGTTGTGGATCGCGGTGGTCGGCTGGTCCTCTGCAGTCACCTCGGTCAGCCGAAAGACGGTGAGGATCTGGCAAAGTACAGCCTCCGGCCGGCCGCTGCGGTGCTCGCCAGTCTGCTGGGACGACCAGTCGCTTTTGCGGCAGATACTGTCGGAGCAGACGCTGCTGCCAGGGTCGCCGCACTGACCGATGGCGGTGTGGTGCTGCTTGAAAATCTGCGTTTCAACAAGGGCGAAAAGAAGGGCGATGCAGAGTTCGCCGGGAAGCTGGCGGGCTTCGCAGACATCTACTGCAACGACGCCTTTGGCACCTGCCATCGCACCGACGCCTCAATGGTGGCCGTACCGGCGGCCATGCCCGGCAAGCCTCGCGTCGTCGGATTCCTCGTGCAGAAGGAAATTCAATACCTCAACGATGCAATCGCCAGCCCTCGTCGCCCGTTCATCGCCATCCTCGGCGGCGCCAAAGTCTCGGACAAAATCAAAGTCATCAGTAACCTGCTCAATGTCTGTGACAAGGTGCTCATCGGAGGTGCTATGGCCTACACCTTCGCACTGGCAACGGGCGGTAAGGTCGGTAAAAGCCGTGTTGAGCCGGACCGCGTGGAGCTGGCGAAAGAGCTGCTGCAGCGGGGAGGCGGAAAACTGGTTCTGCCCGTCGACACTCACTGCGGTGATGCTTTCAAGGGTGACTGCAATAAGGTGGTGGTCAAAGCCGGTCATATTCCGGACGATTTCGAGGGATTTGATATCGGCCCCGAAACGGCTCGCCTGTATGCGGCAGAAGTTGCCAACGCCGGCACGGTCGTCTGGAACGGTCCGATGGGTGTCTTCGAAATGCCGCCGTTTGACGCCGGAACCCGCGCCGTGGCCGAGTCCATCGCGAACAGTGGTTCTACCAGCATCATCGGTGGCGGTGACAGTGCTGCTGCCATCCAGCAGCTTGGTTTTGCCGACCGAGTGACTCACGTCAGCACCGGCGGCGGTGCCAGCCTCGCTATGCTGGAAGGCGAAAAATTCGCGGCCGTCGAATTGCTCGACGAAGCCTGATACCCCACAGCCGTCTGCATCAGACGGCCTGAATTCAGATCATCTGCCGAACCGGGGCAGTCCGCAGGGACCGCCCCGGTTTTTTTTACTCAGACGTTGCCCTCAGGAACCAAAGTTCCATTCACCCCTGTCCGCTCTGTTCTCTCCTTGCCAGAGGCGACAGGCGCGATTGTCTGTTCCAGAACACAAACACACCAAATCGCCCCCTCGCCCTCGGGGCAACTGGGCAACGGGGACGTGGGTGCGGTGGTCAGCCACCCTGAACATTCGCCATACAGGCGTTCAAAAGTAGCAAAGCAGTGGGTTCGGGCTGGAAAGCCCGAGCTACTGAAAGGGCCACCCGAGGATTCCTGACCACCGACCAGCAATCCTCCCCTCGCCCCCGTGAAACGGGGGAGAGGGGTCGGGGGTGAGGGGGCCAGCCACCCTGGAAAATCGCCAGGCAGAAAGGCGAAAAACGCAAGATACTGGGCTCGGGCTGGAAAGCCCGAGCTACGGAGAGGGCCACCCGGGGATTCCTGACCACAGACCAGCAATCCTCCCCTCGCCCCCGTGAAATGGGGGAGAGGGGTCGGGGGTGAGGGGGCCAGCCACCCTGGAAAATCATCAGGCAGAAGTTCAAAAAACGCTAAGTACCGGGCTCGGGCTGGAAAGCCCGAGCTACGGAGAGGGGCCACCTGGGGAATCCTGACCACCGACCAGCAATCCTCCCCTCGCCCCCGTGA
>Ga0172373_10003648_pt1 | contig 22312 bp, 12 predicted proteins | sample Lak10m_2_FD_114546 | JGI IMG/M metagenome (GOLD analysis project Ga0172373, IMG submission 114546) | Freshwater microbial communities from Kabuno Bay, South-Kivu, Congo - kab_092012_10m | ecosystem: Environmental > Aquatic > Freshwater > Lake | place: Democratic Republic of the Congo...
ATAATAACTAATTTTAAAAAAATAAAATTAATTAATAACAATAATTATAAAAATAATTTTAAACATTTTAATTTTTTTTATAAAATATATTTTTTTTTTTTTAATAATCTTATTTTACAAAAAAAAATAACCCCCTTTTTAAATAGCTTGTCTCATAATTTTTCATATATAAATTATCGCAATACGAATTTTAATTTAACTCCTCATGTACTGAAATTTAAAAGTTGAAATAAAAATACCCATTTTTTTAAAAATATCAAAAAACAAACTTATTTTTTAAACACTTTTTCTGATACAAAACTATTCTTTAAACACTTAATTAAATTAAAACGTAATTTTAATTTTTATAAAATTTTAAAAACAGACTGGGTATCCACCAATATGGCTATTTTAACAAAAAATACTATACATTTAAATTTAAATGTGTATTTTAAATTCAAATGTGTATTAAATTATAATTATCCGTGATTATCAAAAACAACTTTAATGTTTAATAATTTAAATAAAGATTTATTAGTAGAAACTTCTACTTTTTTTAACAAACAAAATCGATTTAAAAATTTAAAACAATTTTTTAATAAATTTTACTTGAAAAAAAATCAAAAAAATCAAGTTATTGCAAATTCCATTAATGTCTCGCTAAATTTTAATCTTAAAAAACAATTTATACACGAAACACCTTCTCGATCTCCTTTTTTAGATATTTATTTCAATAAAAACAATCTTACCGTACCTTCAAATTTAGAATTTACTTTATACTTACTAAATAACCCAATCGTATTTAAATTTTTGAACAAAAATTTTAAAAATTTAAATTTAATGTCTTTTTCGAATATTAATAAGTTATTGACCGATTTCTTTTTTTACAAACCGGACAGTACATTTTTCCAATCAAATTTAATACCCTTAAATCATTTTCGATACGATATAAAAAAAAAAATTTTAAAAATTTTTAGCTACAGTCGTTTCCCAACTATTTCTTCAATCTGACATCACAACGTATTGATAAGATTTTTAGAATTTTTTACCGGAAAGAAGATATTTTTTAAAATTTTTGGTTATTTACAAACATCTTTAAATTTAGAAGAAAAAGCGCAATGCTTAATTTGATCACAAAAAGTAAAATATTTCCGAAAAGTCCTAGGACCGAAATTGTTTTTAAACGAATCTCTTCAAATTATATATCTTTCGTTGAAATTAAAAGATCCTTTTTTGTTATCAAATTGAATGGTTGCTACCATGCAAAAAATAAGTTTTTGAAAATATAAAACCTTTTTACGTTATTTAAAGTACGTTCTTAGATACTTTTTTTGAGTAATTTTTAAAGAATTAAATGTAAAAGGTGTTAAATTTCAATTAAAAGGTAAAGTTAGTGTAGCCGGTAATGCAAGAACTAGAACAGTTTTTCATTCAATAGGTTTTACTAGTCACGCCACATTTAATAATAAAATATTATATAAATTAAATTTAATAAAAACATTTACGGGAGTTTTAGGTTTAAAAGTATGAATTGTTTTTTAATTTTTTAATCTTTGATTTTACCAGTTGAATATAGCTGACTTGAATCCTATTTAGATAACGATAGTTTATGATTAGAAGATTCTATCAATTGAGAAGAAGCTTTTGATTTAGTTTTATCCGATTTTACTATTTATAATTTTTTAACAACACCATTTTTTTTTAATAGTCACTTTTTTATAGATTCTTTTACAAAATTATCTTTCCTCGATGTTATGTTTTTAATTGAAACAAATAAAACTACTTATTCTAGAGAACTCTATGATTTATTTATTTGAGATCTTACATCTTTAATATATAATAAATTCTTACCTTTACAATTTTTATTTTACACCGATTATCAAGATTTTATCGTTATTTTACTTTATTATTCTCCTGAACTAATGTTAGCATTAACAGATTATATTAATATTTATTGAATTAATAACACTTTTAATTATAACCCCGCCTCCGTTTTCGATTTATATAATGATTCGTTAAACACAGCTGTTTCCGAATTTGTAGAATATTTTATTTTGTTTTTCTCTTTTATTTGAGCCGTTGTTATTTTTGTAAATATTTTCCAATTAATTAAATGAAATAACCCTTTAGAAATTTACATAATTAGATTATATAATTATTTATTTTCTTCATCAAGAGAAATGAGAATACAATTCGAAGCTTTTTTACAAGTCTTCTTTTTTTTTTTCTTTTATTGATCGATGATGGTTGCCACTTTTGATGATGATCAAGAAGAAGTTATTGAAATTTTTGACGTCGGATTTTTCTATTTTTTTTGTTTATTAATAGCATTTTTATTATATAAATATTCTATACATTATTTTGCATTTTTAGAAGCTTCTGTATCAGAAGGCCGTTCTGTATCTTTTATCTCTAAACAATTTTTTAGAGATTTTATTAATACTTTTGCTCTTTTTTTACGATTCTTTATTTTACTTTTCCGATTAAATGTTTACGATACTCTTGATGATTTTTACGATTCATATTATATTTTTGTTGGAGATTTTGATGACGATGAATATTTTAGCGAAGTTTTTTTTTCAATGTACGGTTTAATGTTTTATGACTTTGACGTTAATGATGATAGAGCCTTTTCTTTAGAAGATGAAAATGAATTCTTTTTAGATTTATTTTATATTTATTTTGTTTGTTGATCAAAATTATTTTATTTTATTTTTTTTATAATTGAAGAAATTTTAAGATTATCTCTTGGTTTTTATATTTGTTACTTGATTATTTTTGAAGTCCATTCAGTTAATTTTTCTTATGTAGAAGATAATTATATTCAAATTAAACGTCAAGAATTTTCTACCAATACTCACGAATTATTTACAAGTTTTAAATAATAAAATAAATTATTAATGAAATTTGAACATTTTCGAAACAATCTATACTGAATCAACTTACTTAAAATAAAAAAACAAAAATTGAAACTAGGTTTAGTTTCATTTGAAATAATACCAATTTTTTTTAATGGTTTTAAAATTTATGAATACAGTGAAATGAGATACTCGCGTCAAGACATGACAAAAGAAGATGAATCAAAATTGAGCACTCGATTAGAAAAATTAAAATGAAAATGAACTTTTTCTCACTTAATGGCCTTACTAATTATTTTATTAATTTTTTATAATTACTTTTATGTTAATATCTATCTTTATTATTTCAATTTAATTTTACCATCGGGAAATTTTTTTAGCAACCCATCTTACAACACGTACTTGAACAATATTATTTTTAATGTTGAAAATAGTAGCTTTTTTAAAAAATCACCCTCTTTTAATTTTAAATTAAATTCATTTTTATTAGAATTTATAAATTTATAAACTTTAATAAAAATGAAAAAATGATGGTCGAAAGTTTAAATTTATTTTTCTTATTCTTTTTTTTAATCACTTTTAGTATTATAGTAAATACTAATACGTCTTTACACCTTTTATTAACTGCCGAATTATTGTGAATCACCTTGTATTCTATTGTTATGTTTGTTGGTTTTATTTATGATAATTTAAATATACTTTCGTTAACATTCTTTTTTTTAGTTTTTTCAGCTATAGAATTTGGTATAGGTTTAGTTTTATTATTATTACAAAACATTATAACTCGTTCTATAAACTTGAATGACTACGATACTAATTTTTTAAAATTTTCTAATAGATTTAAAAATAAGCTCTATTTGAACAAAATAAATTGAAAGTATTAATGTGATCTAAAATGAATATAAAATTTTTCTTCTTTAAGAAAGATATATTACCCTTATTAAATTTATTTAAAATAATTTTAAATTCTAACAAAAAAACATTAAATAATTTCAATAACTTCAAACTCAATAAAATATCTTTTTTCCATTTTTCTAATTTTTCTAATTTATTTCAATTAATACTAAATACTTTATTTTGAATTAAGGTTAGAGTCTTATATTACATTAACAATTGAGTTTATACAACTAATCACAAACGTATCGCTGTAAATTATTTTTGATTTGTAATTTTATCAGGAATAGTAGGAATGGTACTCGCAACTTTAATTCGTTTAGAATTCGCTTATCCCGGAGTCGGAGTCCTTGCCGGAGATAGTTTACAATATTTAAGTATGGCAACAGCTCACGGAGTAATTATGGTTTTTTTTATGATAATGCCCCTTTTATTAGGAGCTTTCGCTAATTTTTTAATCCCAACTCAATTAGGAGTACACGATGTAGCATTCCCTCGTTTAAACAGCGCAGCTTTTTGATTTTTACCTGGTGGTTTATTAATGCTTTGTCAACTTGTTTGCATAGATAGAAGATATCAACGAATGAACTGTTTTAATATTAGAGAAATTCAATCTATTTTAAAAAGAAAATTTTTTGTAGATTTAATTAATACACACGATCATCACACAATTTTAAATAAAACTGCAATGGGTTTAAGATTTAAAACTAACAGCATTAATTCTTTTAATAGTAATATATTTATTTTTTATAATTATGGAATTGAATTTTCTTCTAAAACAAGAACAAATAATTACTTTACTAATAATTTAAATTTCTCTTCAACTAACGCAAATTTTTTTACATCAAATTCTCTCTTTTTTAATTTAATTAATTATTTTAATGGAACTAATTTTTTTTTTATCTTTAATAATGCTTATCTATTATTATTTTCGTTTTATAATTCAATCTCTATGCCAATAAATTCATCTTTTTCTTCTTTTATTAATTTTATTACATTATTTGTTTATAATTTATACAATTTTAATTCATCTTTCGTTATTTTTTTTTACGATAATATTTTACAATCTTTTAAAAATATTTCAAATATTTTTAATGTTTTTAAATTAGAATCTATTTTTAATAACATTTTTATTTTTTTAAATGATTTAATTAATGTTAACAATTTTATTAATTATTCAAACAACAATAATTATTTTTCTAATTTTTCAATGAATACTTATAATATGAATATTACTGGTTTAATTTACGATTTTTTCTTTTTATTTAAAATTTTTGATAATTTTAATTTAAATTTTATAAATCTAACTTCACTCTTTTTTATAAATTCTAAAATTAACACTAATAATGCTTTTAATTTATCTTGATTTAATAATTCTCAAAAACCTATGATTATTAATTCAATTGAAAATATAACAATCCAAAATGAAATAAGTACCATCAATAATTTACAATCATTAAAATCAATAAAGTATACTTTACCCTTTGATTATAATTCTTATTCTATTTATGTTTTTTTAATAATAGAAATTGCTTTAGAATTACCTAAAAACATAATTTATTTCTTTTCTAATATTTTTAATGTAAATTTTATATGAAACTATATTTATTCTTTATTTTTTTATTTAACTTCTTGATATTATCCAATTTTTTTTAACGATCATCTTTCATATTTTTATTTTAAAATAGTTAATTTTGATTCTATTTTTTCTAAAGAAACAAATACTATTACATCTAATAATTTATTTTTCAATTTTAATTTTTTTTTCAGTACTATTTTTAATTATTATGTAAATTTTTTAAATGTTTTTAATATTATTTTTTACATAAATAATTTATTATTTGATTTTTTTTTCAACTTTTTCAATTTTTTTTTCAACTTTTTCAGTTATATCTCATTAATTTTATTCGGCTTTAAAACAAATTTCATCTTTATTTCTATTTATAATTTATTCCAATTCAACACTGTTTATGATTTAAATTATTTATCTAATAATACCTTTTCATATAAATCAAAATATTTTTCAAATTTAGATTCTAATTTTAATTCTAAATTTACTAATGAAGAAATATACGACTCATCTCGTTATTTACGATTTTATAATCCTATTTTTAAATACGATTACAAATCGGGAGATTATTTACCGAAAACTCAACAAATATTGTATACTCACCTTTTTACTTCAATTAGTGACATTACTAACAGTGTACGTACTTCTTCTTGATTTTATTCTGAAAATTATTTAAAAGCTTTTAATGACGATTTTTCGGAATTTTATAATAACATGAGTTTATCTTCTAAATTTAATAATGTAATTTTACATCAAATTAAATCACATCGTTTTAGTAATACAAATGGATTTTATAATTTTTTTTCGACATTATCCGAAGATTTAAATTATACTAATAAAAAATGAATCGCTTTAAATTCTTTAAATCAAAAATTTTACCGTTTATTTAATACTAGTTCGATGCAACAACGAATTTATTCAAATTGACGTCAATTAAAATTTACTCGAGAAGCTTGACGTTGTAAATTATTAGCAGCTCGTCACCAAAAAACTCTCTTTAGACGATATATTCACGAGGATGGAATTTTTTGATCAATAGAAAGAAATGCTAAAGATTTATTACCCGGATGGGCCATGATTACCCCCTTTTCATCAAGAACACGTTTTACTGCTATTGGTAAAACAGATATAGGACTGATGGGAGTATTTTTAGTTTTAAATTCATCCATTATTAGTGCTGCCAATTTCTTAGTTACTTATCGTTATCTATCTACTCTTAATAATAGAAAAATGCGCGATGCTCGAGTTTTTTTTACAGAAAGTATTATTGTTTCTAATTGAATGATGATTTTCGCCAACCCGATGTTAGCTATTGCTATTTTAATGTTACTTTCTGATCGTCATTGACAAACTTCTTTTTTTGATTACTCTGGGGGAGGTGACACTGTCCTATTTCAACATATGTTTTGATTTTTCGGTCACCCCGAAGTTTATATTATTATTATTCCTACATTTGGTTTTACTAATTCAATGATATCATATTATTTACGAAAACGTGTATCAGCTAGAGCTAGTTTAATGTATTCAATGTATACTATTGCATTTTTAGGATTTTTTGTTTGAGGACATCATATGTATATGGTAGGTTTATCTCACACTACAAGAATGTTATTTAGTACTTTAACGGTTATGATTTCAGTTCCTGCTGCCACAAAAATTATGCATTGATCTGTTACTACGGTAAATAGTTCTATGGCTTTAGAACTTCCCCTTCTTTTTGCATTTACTTTTATCTTCTTATTCGTTTCCGGTGGTATTAGTGGAATGTGTGTAGCTCATACAGGTATGGATATACTTTTTCATGATACATTTTACGTTATTGGTCATTTCCATGTAATGTTGGCCGGATCCGCCATGTTCGCCTCTTTCGGAGCTTTTTATTTTTATTTCCCAGCTATTTTTGGAGTTAAATATAGTAGAATATATGCTTATTTACATTACGTCTATTATTTAATAGGTCAATTAATGACCGTAATTCCAATGTTTTGATTGGGATATGCTGGTATGCCTAGACGTGTTCTAGATTATCCAGCTTCTATGGGTGGTTGACATAGTGTAATTTCGGCCGGACATATGTTAAGTGTTGCCGGTTTAATTGCTTTTTTTATTATGATTTTTGATAGTTTACGTCAAGGTAGAGCAGTTACTCGTAATACGTTTGGTATTGCTCGTTATAACACACGATTAAATTTTTATTTATATGAGATTTCAAAAATATATTACGTTCAACAAAAAGGTTTTTTTTTATTTAGATTTTTAAAACCTACCTCTATTAAATTAAATGAATTAAATTATACTAATTTTGAACCTTACGAAACTACTTTAATAACTTATACCTTTCAAGAAAAATAATTTTAATGTGTTTAAAATATGTTAAACGAACTTTTTATTTTACAAATATTAAGTATAATAACCTTAATTTTTTTTATTAATTCTATTAATATCATAACCCTCTGATATTTAGCTGGTATATACTTAATTATATTAGGTATAATTTTATTAACAGATGACGCTGATATTTTTGTAGGATTCCTTTGAGTAATTGATTTAGGGGTTGGTTTAATATTTTTTATTTTTATACTCCATTTTTCTAATTTTTTACATCAAAAATCTTTTTTCGATTTATCTAGTAGATATTTTTTCCTTTATTTCTTTTTATTTCTTTTTTTTTTTTTATTTTTTTATTTTTTATCCAATGCGAACGATTTAAATTTAAATTACCAATTGAAAAAAACTTGATTTTTTTTTATTAGTTATTATAATTATTACTCTTTTTATAATACCTATCATATAACAGATTTAAATTTATTAAGAGAAATATATTTTTATAACAACTCGTTTGGATTTTTCGTAATAAATTTTATGCTATTTTATGGTATTTTCGGTTCTATTAATTTGTGTTTTTTAATTAAACGAATTTTTATTTTTTTAAATTTAAGTCAATTAAGGAATTTAAATTTTTTGAATGAAATAAATTCAACTTTTTTTATTCGTAATCAAAACTTTTTAAGACAACAAAACACTTCTGTAGGTACTAGGGTTTGATTAAAAAAAAAATGTTTAAAATTTAAATGATTTTTAAAAAAACTTGATTAAGTGTTGCTGATAATACCAATGTAAGATGAATTCAAATATTTCATTTATATAAAGGATTTCATCGAAAATCATCAATGATAGGTTTTTTTGTAAAAGGATCGGCACGGATTGTTGAACCACCGAGACTAGAATATAAAGGTTTTAAATTTAAATTTAATAAAAAAGGAGATATTTGTAGAGGAATCATAATTAGAGCAAAATATGTTCGCAGAAAAAACGATGGTTCATCTATTTCTTTTAATAATAATAATACTATTTTATTAAAAAAAAAACAAGATGTTAAATCAAAATATATATATGGTCCTACAACTTCTTTAATTAAAAGGAAAAAATTTATAACTCTTTTTTCAACAATTTTATAAATTATTTTAATATTTTTATTTATGATGTCACCCGAATTTTCGAACTTTTCACTAGAAACCCTTTTCTTTGTTGAAGAATTCAATTTTAATATCGATAATTTTATTTTATCTGATTACAATTATTTATTATTTTTATCAGATTATTCAAATTATTCGAACTTAAAATTTTTTGAAAACAACAATTTATATACAAATTCATTAATAACTTTTATTGATCAAATTGAAGATTTAAACAAATACCCTAATTTAGAAAATATTAATGCTGTTTATCATTATTCTGTTCCTAATGTAAAATTATCATACCCGGAACCTTTTATCGCCTCTCCTTCTTTTATTCATAATGATCTTTGATTCGTTCATATTCTTGTTTATCAATATTGACTTTGATTTTTTTTTATTTTTATAGTTGTATTTTTTTTTTTAACATTTTTATGTACTGTTAGATGATGTAATATGAGAGTTAGACCTAGACGCGAAACTCGTGGCGTAAGTAGATCAAAATGTGGAGATTTGATCACTGCAACGGTCCCTGTTACATGAGCTACATCCATTATTGTTAATGAATCTACAGATGCAATTGATTATTATGACGGTTTTGGTACAACTGAATTAGTTGTAGGAATTAGAGCTTATCAATGAGGTTGAGAATATTATTACCCCAAAGATATAGATTTAAATTACAACATCAAACCATCTTATTCATCGTTTGTAGGTAATTCATTAAAATATACTAAAAGCTCCGAAACTACACTTCAATCAAACAATTTATGAAAATATTATCAAAATAAAACTACTGATCAAGTTATAACACCCGCTCATTTATTAGTTATTCCTTTAGATAACAATAAATTTTTAAATTTTTTAAATTTTAATGATATAGGTTCAAATTCAATTCAAGAAGTTAATGCTTTTAAAAAAATAAAAATGTACTCTAAAACCTACACTTCAAATCTAGTTTTACCTGTAAATAATTTTACTAATAAATATAAAAATATTTCTAAATTATACATTAATGATAACATTTTTACCGATTCTTATTTATATGGTATGAAAAGACAACATAATTTTTTATCTTCTAATGCATTATTAAATAATCAATCAACTTTTTTAGATATTCGAAGTGCTAATAAATTAGTTAATTTTAATTTTAAAAATGAATTAGATTCGAATACTTCTGTTACTAACAACGATAATTTCAATTTTTTTAAAAAAATTACTAATGTTAAAAATTCTCTTTCTAATTTAAATTTTTTATCAATTGTAGAAAAATTTGAAACCTCTTTTGAAAAAAATAATTATAAAAATATAATTACTTATCCAAATTTAATTTCTTCATTAAATGATAACAGTGATAAAAAAAAAATTACACAACCTATTTATAAATTATTAAATTCTAGCGTAACAAATAGTAATTTTAATAATATAAATAATTTAAGTACATTAAATTCTTTTAATGATAACGCAATTTTATTAAATAACAATGAAACAGCTTCTTTCTTTAACAATAATTCAACTTCTTATAAAATTTTATCAACTTCTTCTTCAAATCAATCTTTATCTCCACAAGAAAGATTTATTAGAAAAAACATAAATTTATCACCTCTTTCGTCTCACTTTAATTATTCTCTTAACGTAAATAATTTAAACGAATACACTAATCAATCTTTAAATTCTAACGGATTAAATAATTTTAAACTTTTTAATTATTCTAATGCAGAATGACTTAGTCCTATAAGTTCAAATAAATACTTTTCGGCTAAACCATTCTATGAATATAATTATTCACCAATTTTATCAAATAACCCTTATATTTCTGGAATTGATTATGATAATTTAAATACTAACGCTAATAATGAAACGACACCTAATATTTTTCAAGGCAAAAAGGAACTTTTAACCACCCCATTAACTAATATTTACTGAAATTTTTATTGATCCAATTCTTCAATTGAATGAAAAATTTATAACGATGCAATTTATCAACCCATGCACCAATCTTTTTATTTGCCCATGTTCAGTTTTTACTACGATTATGATTTTAGAAACTGACAAGCACTTGAATTATTAGAAGATGCTTATTGAGAATCTATTTATTCTATCTATGCGCACGATGAATACCTTTCTTTAGCAAAAGATTTTTATGATCACGAATATTTTGATAAATTTTCCTCATTATATAATGAAATTAATAGAGATTTAAAAATTAAAGATAAAATTCTTACCGAACCCTTTTTTAAAAATACATTAATTGCTGATGAAATTTATTCAACACCAATTTATTTAGATGATTTTATAAATCCAACAAATTTAATCGTAACTAAAGATTTCTCACTTTTTCCGTTATTTTCTTCTTTGAATAATTTAGAAGATAGTTATGAATCTATTAAATCTTTAAACTATTTTTTTAATAATAATAATAAAATTTTTTTAAATTCTATTAATAATGGTCTCGGGACTTATGGTTCTTCTTTTGTTTTTGATATGTTTCGATCAAATTATGATGAATTTGGGTGAGTAAATGACGATAACTTCAATAATTTTAGTACATTATTTAATCCTATTTTAAATTCTGATGATTTATTTCATGATTCATTAGATTTATCTAACGATATAAATATTAATAAAACAATTCGTTTTAATAATACCATTAATTTACGAGCTCCAGTAAAAAATTCAATCGTTAATTATAATGCTATTCAAAAAACTTTTAGAACTCGTTTCGATGAAGGTCGTTCTAATACAAAATTAAACGATATATCTAATTCTTATAATTCTCAACCACTTATTAGTTCTGAACGAATTTCTTATGAAAAATTATTAGGAAAAAATCGTGAAAATTATTTTAAAATTAATACTTATAAAAATAATTTTCAAACGTATTTTAATAATTTATACGACTCTTCTTCTTCATTAAATTTTTATTTTTACGATTTTCCCTTTTTATTAGCTATGAAAAGTGACGCTTCTCGTTATTTATGATTCGATTGATTCTCTAAATGAGGTTTTTGTGAGATTCAACCTTCATCTACTTCTCGTTACGCTATTTATGGAATGCCTTATTTTTCTAAACCTTTTGATTTTATTACTGTGGGTAATGAAACTTTTAATGAAAACGAAACTTATTTTTTAAGATTATCGCGTTCAAGACGTAATTATTTACCTAATTGAATCTATACTCCTTATTTTTATGCTCGTAATACTTCTTGGTATAAAAATAATTTAATTTTTGATATCTTAAATTCTAATGAAAACTCGTTAATAAAAACGCAAAATTTATTAAATTCTATGAATTGATATTGAAATAATTTATATTTTTTAAATTATCACAACTTTTTATTTAATCCTTCTCATTCAGGAATTACTAGTTATACTAAGTTAAATTGAAAACCTAAATCTTCTATTCAATCTTATTATTATAACGTAAGCACATTAATTGATATTTTAACTAAACGAGAATATTTATATAGAGAATATTTATCCAATAACAATAAAATAGTCAATCTCCCTTTTTATTTAACTAATAATCCTTCCAACCCATTAATTAATGAAATTAAATCAAGTTTCTTATTTTTAGATCCTATTAATTTAAATAATGAATATTCGAGAGATATTTATTTTAATTCGTTAAATTTTTTTAATTTTAATGTAGTTAAATCTCTTTTAACTTCTTATTCGGATTTTTTAAATTTATCTTTAATTAACGATTACTTATTATACTACTTTTTTAATGATAAAATAACAAATAATTTACAATACAATTCAGAACTTTATAAAAATCAATTCCGTCCTATGAAAAAAGGTATTACTAATATGATTAGATTACAAGCTACTGGGGCTATAGCAATGCCCATCGAAATTAGATTACAATTATTAGCTTCATCAAAAGATGTAATTCATTCTTGAGCTATCCCTTCTGCCGGAATTAAAATAGATTGTGTACCTGGTTATTCATCACATAGAGTTATGATATTTTTAGTTTCGGGAATTTTTTGAGGTCAATGCATGGAAATTTGCGGAAGATATCATCATTGAATGCCTATAGTAGTTTATTTTATGAAAAGAGATTTATTTTTTTTATGATGTACTCATTTTGTTTTCTTAACCGGATCTAATAACATGTGAAATATTAACGATAGACAATACGTTGATTATGTTAAAACCGTATCTTTTGATAAATATTCTTGAATATCTGAATTAAATAATTAATATTATTTAATTTTTTAATGTGAACTAAAATGAATTTAAATTCAACAAATATAACTTTTTTTAAATTTAGTAAATCTTCTTTAAACTTAATAAATCTTTTAATAATAACATCCAATTCTTATTCATTTTTAAATCTTTTTTTTTTTATAATAACCGTTAATTTTAAATTTACAAGTAAAATCGATGTCGATAATGTTTATATATCTCTTTGAAATAAAAAAATTAACTTATTTTCTTTGAAAAATTTAACAAATAAATTTTATACTTCTTCTAAAATTACCCACTTCTTTAGTTTTTATAATTATCAAAATTATCTTTTAGTCTATTCAACTACTTTTAATTTTTTAAAAAAAAATAACAAAATTTTAATTACTAAAAATTTTTTAAAAATTTTTAATGTTATTAATTATTTAAAATGTTTAAATTTTTTAATTTTATTAAATTTAAACAGTGTTAAATATTTCTATTTTTTAAATAAACAAACGTTTCAAAATTTACTTTTTTATTTTAAAATGAAAAATGTATTTTATATAAAAAATTTAACAATTAATAATAAAAATATTTTAAATATAAATAATCACGTAATTTAATATTTTTTTAAATGAGATTTCCAAATCACATCCTTATTGATATAACAAAACAAAATATTTCTAAATCCGAACAATACTGAATTTTTAAATATTTTTTTTTATTTACTAAATCTAATAATTTTATTTGAAATTTGTCTTTACACAAATTACTTTTTTTAAATGCTGAAAAATTTTTAAATAAGTTTCATCAAAATCAAATAAAATTTACCATAAAATATAATAATTTTAAAAAAATTACTTTATTAAATAATGTAGAAAAAAATACTTATTTAAAATTAAATTCGCCTAAAATAAAAGTCAAAAATAAATTACCTAATCAAAATGTTTTTAATTTAAATTCAATTGAAAATGTTTACGATGTTTTAAAAATAACAAAAATATACAATTCTTTAAAAAACAACGAATCTAGCATTTTAAAATCAAATTTACTTTGAACCCTTTTTAATATTAATTTTTTACGTAAAGAAAAAATGTATACAAAATTAAAATATTCTCGAGTACCTCAATACGATATTGTTTCTGGTGGTGCAGCTGCTTTGTTGGCAGGATTTTTAGGATTTTTAATCACAGAAAAATTCGGATTCGAATTAGTTGATTCAGGAGATTTTTATTTTTTATTTATGTATTTAGTTTTTCTTTTTTTTTCGTTACGTTTGTTTTTAAAAATAATGAGCGTTAAAGATTTCAATTGAAATTTTTTAAGTTTAAAATGAATTTTAAATTTTTATAAAATCTTAATCTTATTTTTAATTAATAATATTAAATTTATTTTTAAATTAAAATAAATCTTTAATTTTATATTATATTAAACAACAATATTTAGTGTTTTTAAGTAAATCGTAAAATGAAATTATACGATTGAAGATAAAAGAATCGACTTTTAAGGTTAAATCGTTTAATATTGATAGAGAAGAGTAGTGTGAACGAAAGGTTAAAAGCTATTATAAAAGAAAAGTGAAAAGACCCTGAAACTTAATGTTAAATCTGTTAACGCATAAGCTATAACGTACCTTTTGCATAATGGGCTAGCGAGTTAATAAAAATAGCAAGCTTAATTAAATAAATAGGCGTAGTGAAAACATTCAAAGTTATTTTTATTAGACCCGAAGCTGATCGATCTAATTATGAACAAGTCGAAAGGAAACTTAGGACTGAACCCGTGAATGTTGCAAAATTCTGGGATGATTTGTAATTAGGGGTGAAAGGCTAATCAAGATCAGTGATAGCTGGTTCTCTGCGAAAATTATTTAAGTAATAGTGATGAGAATAAAAATTTAAGGTAAAGTAATCTTAAAATAAAACATTTTTAAAAGAAGTAACTTTTTTAGAAGCTATAAATGTAAATTTTTAAATTCATCAACACAGACGTAATCGCGCAAAGGTGATATGTCGAGAGGGAAACAGCCCAGATTGAAAATTAAGGTATTTAATAATAGTTAAGTAAAAAGAAAAAAAATTAATATACTATTTAGAAGATAGGCTTGGAAGCAGCCATTCATTAAAGAAAGCGTAAAAGCTCACTATTTAAGTAAAGTATTATGATTAAAAATACAAATTAATTTTTTTTCGATAATGTAGAGATATTAAAACTATTAACCGAAATTTCAAAAGTATAACTTGGTAGCAGAGTGATTTGTATTTCAATGAAGAAAAATTGTAAAATTTTTTTGAGAAATCAATTTTAATTATGCTAGCATTAGTAACGAAAAATAATATTAAATTTATTATTACCGAAAATTCTAAAGTTTCACCACAAGGGAGATCCTTGGTGTAAAAACGTCCTCTTAAAAAAAGATGAAAATCGTATGTTTGAAGAGATTACTAATATTACTTTTAGATTTATGTATTTTTAATAAAAGTTATTTTTTAAATGCATGGATTTAGAACTAGAAATAAATTAGTTTTTAAACGTATAAAATCCGACACAGGTGAATGAGTAGAAAATACTAAGGTAACGAAAGAATGTGATTGAAGGAACTCGGCAAAATAACCCCGTAACTTTGGGAGAAGGGGGGCTACAATTAGTAACATAAAAGAGGAGGTAGCGACTGTTTACTAAAAACACAGGACTCTGCTAAATTTTATAATGATGTATAGAGTCTGACGCCTGCCCAGTGCTGCAAGATAAAAAACTATAGGTATAGCTTATTAGTTTAAGTCCCAGTAAACGGCGGCTGTAACCCTGACGGTCCGAAGGTAGCGAAATTCCTTGGCGGGTAAGTTCCGTCCTGCATGAATGGCGTAACGACTGCCTCACTGTCTCCAGTCATAATTCGGTGAAATTGAATTTTAGGTGAAAATGCCTAAAAAGAACAGCGGGACGGAAAGACCCTATGCACCTTTACTAAAACCTTGTATTATTTTAAACTTTTAATATTATATGGGAGAATTTTCTTTTACCATATATATTAAAATTTATTTTTTAAAAAAATTTAAACATTTTTTTTTATATTGCAAGGATGTTAGTTTCACTGGGGCGGTGGCCTCCTAAAAAGTAACGGGGGTGTGCAAAGGTTTAATTAAACATAATTTATTATGTGATCATTGTAATGAATCAAATTAAACTTGATTTTAAAACCTACAAGTTTTAAAAGGATAAAAATTTGTCTGTCATAGTGACCCGATATATTTTATCGATAAAGATATCGATTAACGGATAAAAGGTACGCTAGGGATAACAGGCTAATGACTCCCAAGAGTTCCCATCGACGGAGTTGATTGGCACCTCGATGTCGGCTCATCATATCCTGGTTGAGAATAATCTTCCAAGGGTCGGTCTGTTCTACCGTTAAAATGGTACGTGAGCTGGGTTTAGAACGTCGTGAGACAGTTCGGTCCCTATCTGCTGTTAAATACGAAAAAACTAAGAATCTTGCTCTAGTACGAGAGGACCGAGATAGATTAATCAATGATTCGACGATTGTTTAAATTAAGCAGGTCGTTAAGTTAAATTAAGATCAAATAATTACTGAATATTATTTAAGTAAGAAGTTTATCTTTTGTTTTTTCTTAAAAATAAATTTAAGATTAAAAATTTAAATATAATTTTAATGAACAAAACTTATATTTTGAAGTTAAAATTAATATATTATTCAACTCTTATATTTATTGTAAAATTAGTTTGATAAGGAGGTGTAGTTCAATCGGTGGAACACCGGACTTTTAATCCGTCGGCTGCGGGTTCGAGTCCCGTCATCTTCAATTCCTACCAAACCAATCCTGGCGGAAAAAGCGATTCATAATCGACTTTTAGAAGGTTCAATTCTTTCTGGTTTGCTTCATGTTTAATTATTATTAGAGAAGATTAGTTTAAATGAAAACGCTTTCAAAGTATTATTAGTAAAATCTAATATCTTCTCCTGTGAATGAATTCGTAACCTATTGAATTTATCGTTTTACTAATATTATATTAGCGCCTTTTTACTTTCATTTTGGTCAACATTGACTATTTCTTGAAATTATGTTAATTTTAAATAATGTAGTTGATACAGTCGGATTATTTTTTATCATGTTTATTTTTATTGGTTCTATTTTAATTTTTCGTAATGCAACTTTTCAATCTTTTGTAAAAAATTTCTTCAAAAATTATTTTTCTTTTTTTAATATTTTACCTTTATTAAATTATTTTTCATTTTTTTTTAAAAATTTTTTTAAAATTTCTTATGCCTTAATCAAAAAATTTTTTTCTTTTTTTCGTAAAAAATAAATAAAATCATTATTAATTACAATTATAATTATTATTCATTACTTATATATTTATGAAAGTGTCTTAAGATTAATATTTTCAAACTTTCATTATTATACGTTAATATATATTATATATTAACTTAATTTTATTAAAATAAGATTTACAAAAACAAAACAAAATTTATATTTAATATTGCACGATAATTAATTTATACTAAAAAATTGAAAAAAATATTTTGTAAAAATGCTCTGTTGAAAAAAAAAATTAAAAACCACCATAAATAATAATAAGTACTATTAAAAAAATAAAATAAAAAGCTTTTTTCAAATATATTTTAATTAAAAAATTATATTTTTTTAATAATTGTATTTAATTAATATAAAGATAATATAATTAAAGGGATAGTTTTGTACTCGCGATACAACACTCCAAGTTCGATTCTTGGTATTATCTATTGAATTCGGTAAAAATAAAAACCATTGATTTTATTTTAAATATTACTGAAGAAGAATTTAATTTAGAAAATTTTAATAAATTAGATTTAATTGGTAAATTTTTATATTACGAGATGCGTATCAGTTTTCTTATTTTTTCTTTTTGTAAATTAAATTTTGATAAAAAAGCTTGTCTTGAAGAACTTTTATATTATAACAAAGATTTATATATATTTATAGAAAAAAATATAGATTTCTTTATTTCTTTAACAAAAGAAATAGATGAAATTATTTTTAACAAATCATTTAAAACACGTTTTAAATTAGGTTTTAATGAATTAGATACAATAATTTATTCTTGTATAATAATTAAATCTTTATATAGTATAGATGATTTATGATTATTAGAACGTACTAATAATTGTATGTTACACAGAAATATAGTTGATAAAAATATAAATAGATATTCTAAAATATTTATTTTTTTAAATAAAAAACTTCCTCTTAAAGAAAACATATTTAAAATTATGATTTTATTAAAAAATCACATAGATACTAAAAAAATTACAAAAAAAAAACAACAATATAAAACGTTTAAAATTAAAACTGACTTTTATTTAAAATTAAATGTAATTGATAAAAATTCTTACGCAAATAGATTAATTATAAATTTTTCTAAAATTAAATTTCAATTGTGAAACGAATTTCATTTTGGAGCCTCGTGCTTAAATATTTATGAAAATGTAAAAAAATCAAATCGACAATTATTAAAAAATAAATTTGATTCAAAAATCATAGAAAAACTTACCCAAACTCCTGTTCAAATAGATTTTACTTATTGAAATATACTTAAAAAATCTTTTATAGATGATTATATTTTAAAATATAATATAAATGAAAAAGTATTTACAGATGATATAAAAATTTCTAATATAATAGATGAATTGATAGTACAAAAACGCATAATTATGGAAAAAGAAATAAAAAACTTTAAAAAAACAAGATCAAAGCAAATCAATAATAATGCTATAAGTGAAAAAAATTTAAATAGTTATTTTGATTATTTTGAGGAAGAAGAAATAGAAGAAGAAACAAATCTAATCGATTACGATGTTTTAAATATAAAATTATTATACAATGAAGATATTAAAAATATAAATTCAGATATTCAAAAATTGTATTATTATTTAATAATAGAAAAAATAATTAATTTTGATTTTCCAGTATATTTACCTCATTTTATTGATTTTAGAGGAAGAATGTATTCGAATTCTTCTATGGGTTTTACCAATTTAAAATCTATAAGAGCGTTTTTTAAACTGAAAGGTCTTCGCGATGATTTAAAAATAAGAAATAGTTTATATTTTAAAAAAATAAATGATGAAAATATTATTTTAAATGAGAATTTTTCTATTCATATAAAAAATGATATTGATAAATATTTTTTGACAATACTACTTTTAGAATTAGGAAAAATTAATAAAAATAAAATTGCTAAATGCGAAGGAAATACTTTAAATGAATTTGTCGAATTAGGTACATACTTATACTTTAATTCAGATAAATTCAAATTAGAAGACTTATCATATTATTTAAAAATAAAAGCGTGTATAGATAATTTTTTAATTAATAAAATGTGAGATGATGTATTAATAATAAGAGATTCGACCGGGTCTTCATTTCAGCATTGAGGGATAGTTTTAAAAATTAAAGATGAGTTTATTGAAAAATTAAATCTTGAGGGACGCAGGTGATGAGATATCTATACTATAATAATATATTTATTTAATTGTCATAATAATAATTTATACGCAAATAACGATATATTTAAAAATATTTTAAATAGAAAATATTTAAAAAAAATAATCATGACTGCTAATTATAATGCGGGGGTGGAACTATCTTTACTCAATCTGAAAAATATTTGTAAAAATGATAATATTGTTATAGAAAATACTCCAATTTTTAAAGAGTTTATAAACGATTTTCATTTATTCTTAAATCATAAATTATTTGAATTAATGTATGTTGAAGATAAAAATAAAAGTATAAAAGAAATGAATTATAAATTAAAATTTAACGATAAAGATATTTCTCTCACATATTTAAAATCTAAAGAAAAAAAAAAAGTTATCAAAATAAATAAAATACGATGAATTTTTGTGCATAAACAATTAATAGAAGATGTTTGTTTACGTAAAACAAATCAATCTCTTCCCGCAAATATTATTCATGGACTAGATGCTAATTTAGCTCAATTTTTAATTAAAACTTTAAATTGTTTAAGTGTGCATGATAGTTTTGCTATAAGTATTTTTAATTTACACGAATTAATGGACGAAACTAATTTTTATTTTAATAATGCATTAAACAATGATAAATACGCTTTATTTATATTTATATAAATATAAAAATTTACTCTTTAATATATATATATATATATATATATATATATATTAAATAAAAAAATAAAATTATATATCATTTTTATTTTACAATTTAAATTAATTTATTTTTTATTTATATATTTTTGAAAATATCTTAAAATAATTTTTTCAAAATTTTCATTATTATTATTTTCGTATAATTTAATAACATTAACTAAAACTAAAATTAAATTATAATTTAAAAAATTTTTAAATTATAAATTTTATAGTAAACATAATTTATTATATTATTTATTAATAAATATATTTATATTTTTATTAAAAATATTTATTATAGAAATAGAATTAAAAAATTTACCAATATTGTTTTTTAAATATATTTTTTCAATTAATGTTTTGAGATAAAATTTTAAATATTATTCGTAAAGATTAATTAAAATAATTTTTAATATAATAAATTTTTTATAAAAGTACACCCTATATATATGATTATATATGTATATATAATAAAATTTATTATAATAGTATTCGTATTTTATTTATTAAAATATATTTCTTTTATATTTTTAATTATTTATTTAATAGCAATTTTAGACGCTTACGTTACACTTAACGAACCCTCGTTTTACAATGGATTTAGATATACAAATAAATGTATAAAACCTAAAATTTATTCATTCATACCCGATGAATTTTCTTTAGGAACAATTTTATATTATAAATATTGTAATTTAACTTTTAATTTAATGTACTTAAAAATTAAAAATTATACTTTATGAAATATAATAAAAACTGTATCGTTTAAACATTTATTTAATACAATAATACTCTATGTATTAGGTTTAAATAGATTATTTTTAATTTTATCTAAAATTATTTTTAAAATTGAATTAAAAGATTCTTTTAATTCAATTTTATTTGATGTTTTTGGTACTAATTCTATAGATAATAGATTAATATTGAAGATTGATAATCAATGAATAGTAAATGGGAGAATTGAAGGATTTATATCTTCATTGGAAAAATTATATTTAAATAAAAGTTCTGTCCCCGAATATGTTAAAATAGCTTTTAAAGAAGATATGATTAAATTATTTAATAATTTTATTGATATAAATTATAAAATAACCGGAGAGTATGCTCAATTTAATAAAAAATTAAATTTACAAACCCCGCATTTAGTTTTAACAGATTTAACCAAAAATAATCAAATAGGGCCTTATAGAACTACTTATGCTATATCAATTTTAGAAGATAATTATGGATTGGATCCATTAGTAAATAAATTCACTCAAAAAGAACATACGAGTACGATACTTATTGAAAAAATAGAAAATTTGAAATTTACATCTAGTTATAAGAAATTAAATATGCTTCCGATAATAAAAGGCGCGATTTCTGATGGATATAGTCAAGGTTTGGTTTCAGATAAATTTTCAAATGCAATAAATGAAATGGAGATATTTAAATTCGAAATAATAAATACGTGTCAAAAATATCAAATAGAAGCAGAAGATGAGGATATAATTACATTAATGATGACAAATTGAGGAATTAAATAAAAAATATTGTATATTTTTTAAAATAATAATAATAAATCTATTAAATTTTAATTAAAAAAATATTTCTAAAATTAATAAAAATGTATTGTTTATTTTATTTATAAAAATTTAATATTAAATTAAACATAAGTACACTCTATTATGAATGAAAAATCTAATTACACTAATAATTCTTTTTTATATTCAGAAAGATTAGGAGATTATGAAGCTGATAACTTACTTCAATATGAAGCCGGTCCGATAACAATAAGAATATGTGGTTGAACACAACAAATAACTTTAGAAACAAAAGAAAAATGAGAACACTATTTAAATGATATTTTATGTACAGCTAAAGAAGCGTGAGAATTAAGAGATGATCAAATAAAAATAGAAAAAAGAAAAATAACAATCAAATATGAATTTAAAAATATAAATTTATACATTTCTCATGCAATAATATTTATGTAAAAATTTTTTAATATTAATATAAATTTTAAAAAAGATATTCCATTTTAATTTAAATTTTTAAAACAAAAGCCTTATCTATTTAAAAATAAATAAGGCTTTTGTTTAATTATTTTTATCATAGCGGAGCTGTTTTTTAGTTAGTAGTATCATAGCGGAGCTGTTTTTTAGTTAGTAGTATCATAGCGGAGCTGTTTTTTAGTTAGTAGTATCATAGCGGAGCTGTTTTTTAGTTAGTA
>Ga0172373_10003650_pt1 | contig 22309 bp, 18 predicted proteins | sample Lak10m_2_FD_114546 | JGI IMG/M metagenome (GOLD analysis project Ga0172373, IMG submission 114546) | Freshwater microbial communities from Kabuno Bay, South-Kivu, Congo - kab_092012_10m | ecosystem: Environmental > Aquatic > Freshwater > Lake | place: Democratic Republic of the Congo...
CCATCTTGAGAAATGATGTTCCAAGAAGAGCCATTCCATACATACGATTTTTTATCAGTAGAATTATAATAAGCATCGTTTAATGTTGGAGTAGAAGGCGCAGTAGCAAAAGTTCCTGTCCAGTTGATTGAAACACCATTTGTTCCGTTAGTCCCATTCGTTCCTGCAATCCCCTGAATCCCTTGCGGACCTTGAGCGCCAGCTGGACCAGGTGTTAATACATCTGCAAGAATTTGAGTATTACCATCTGAAAAAGTAACAATTAATGAATCTCCATTTGCAACAATGTTAGAAATTGAAACTCCTGTAGCACCAACCGGTCCTTGAGCTCCGGTATTTCCATTACACACAAATTGAGTATTTGTAGTAATTATTTCTGATAACTCTAAAATACCATTTCCATTTTGATCAATGCCGGTTTCAATTTTGATTCCTCCATTAACGCAATTAACCCCAGGATTTTCAACTGATGTAATAATTAATGAATTTTTTCCATCAACACCATTACTACCTGCAGGGCCTTGTGGTCCAGGTAAAGAGCTCCCTGCGTTTTGTGCATATAAGGCATAAGGCACCGACATTAATTCGGTTGTACCTACAGAAACATAATTATTACTTCCGTTTACATCAATATTTACTTCTATAAAATGCGAGTTAATCGACCAATTAATAGCGGTAAAATTTCCAGTTGTTACAGCACCTCTACCAATTTGAACAGAATAAAGTCCAAGTAAATTTGTTGTGACATTATGAATTTCTTCATACTCCAAATTGCCGGTGGCTGAGGCAGAACGAATTCCAATTTTTAAATTAATTGCCTGATTAGGAAATGCCTTCCCTTGTGCATTTCTGGCAACGCCCTGATAATTGATTCCCTGTGGCGCCTGTGCTTTTGATAAAGCACAAAAAATTAAAAACACAAAAATTAGTAGCGACTTTAAGTAATTCTTTAACATCATAGTTTATCGTTTTAATGTTATGGTTCCTGTAATTTTTTTATCTAATTCTTCTATTGAAATAATAAAGTAGTAATCTGCCATAGGCAGGATTTGCCCACGGAATGTTCCATTCCAAGGATCTGCATTTCCTTTACCTTCATAAACCTGTTGCCCCCAACGGTTAAAAATTCTAACTGTACTTTTAGGATATAATACAAGACAAGGGATAACCCAAGTATCATTTAAGCCATCGCCATTTGGAGAAATACCATTAGGAATAATACAATTATCATCCACTACAATGGTTTCAAATTCGTAATCGGGTTGATGAAATCCTTGAGTTAAAATAATTCCGGATGACGTGAAGGTTTCCACTGCAGGCACTTCACCAATAGTGTAGCAATGTATCAATGCGGCATCATTATAATCATTAGCCCCATTAGAAATAACAGAGGGGGTATTAAGTTGAGAAAAACAACTTAACAAGATGAGTTGAAAAACAAAGCAATATAAGTTCCTTAAAAACATTCCTTTACAAACTTGCAAAGGTAGAGAAATCAAAAATTTCTTCTGTTTTTTTGTTTATCTATTTTTTTATTATATTATTCAAAAACAGTTTGTTGTGATAAAAATCAATGCTTTCCTTTAAGTTGATTTTCGAGATTAATAATCAGTTCATTCTTTTGATTTAATTCATTTTGCAACTCAATTATTTTATCTGTTAAATTTTGGAGTTCATTTTTTAAAATTAATTCTTGATCACTCCAAATGTTTGTTTCATAAAATTTTTTCTTCTGTTCTGATAAATACTTTTTCATTAGTTCTTCATTTCTGAAAAAACTATATAAAGGAATTCTTAATTCTTTAGAAATTAATTCTAAAGTTCGAATTTCTAATGTTTTTGTTTCTAACGAATGATTTAAGTGCTCCTCGGAAACACCGATGTAATTTGCTAAATCAGCATAACTTAAGTTTTTAGTTTTTAATACTTGAATTATTTTTTCTTTTAAATCCATTGGTGAAATAATTTATCGATTAGTTTTCATCTAAAACTAAAAACTCTGTTCGCCTGTTCTTTGCTCTTCCTTCTGATGTATTATTATTTGCAATTGGTTTTTGCGCACCATAACCTTTGGCACTAATGCTTGATTTTTCAAGACCTTTATCGTGTAAAAATTGAACTACTTTATCTGCACGTTTTTGTGAGAGCTCAATATTTTCATTTGCATTACCTGTATTATCAGTATGTCCTTGAATTTCAATCTTCATTTCGGGATGATCCTTTAAAAACGAAGCAAACTCATTTAAAATAAAAATTGATTCTGGAAAAATTTCATCAGAACCAGTTTGATAGTAGATGTTGTTTAAAACAAATGATTTCCCTTTTTCTGTTTTTTTTAATTCCATGCTATCTATTTTTGGTGGATTTTTAAACGTAACATCACTTTTTATTTCTATTAATTGTGAGGTAAACGCATGTTCTTCAGCTGATGCTGTAATTGCAATTTTATCGGAAGCATTTTTTTTAAGATTAATTGCTGCAACAAAACTCCCTGAAACTGAATCCACAACTGCCAAAGTTTTTTCATTGGTTCTAATGTTTTTTAATTCAACTTTAAAATTTTTTAATTTCTCATCGTTTTCTCTTTTAATTTCTCCTCTTACAAAAGTTACCGCATCAGGCCTTGCTTCTTTGTAGAGGTCAAACTGATAAATATCGTATTTCCCAACACCTTTCCCACTTACTTTTCCTTCATCCCAAGAACAGAAATAACCTAACTCACCATTTGTACTTACAAAAAAACCCGCATCATCACCTTCTCCGTTAATTGGAAAACCAATATTTTCTGGAGTTTTCCATTCGCCTTTTTCATCTTTTTTTGTATAATAAATATCAAATCCACCATAGCCATAAATCCCATCACTACTATAATACAATGTTTCCGAATCACTATGCAAAAAGGGAGTTTTTTCGCTACCTCCGGTATTAATTTTAGGACCTAAATTTTTAGGAATACTCCATTGTTTTGTTGCTGGATCTTTTGTAGTGATATACAAATCTAATTTACCATATCCACCGGGCCTATCGCTAACAAAAATAATTGAGTTTCCGTCTGATGAAATTGTTGGTTGTGAATCCCAATAAACAGGATGGTTTACATTTGGAAGTTTTTTAATTATTGACCATCCATCGTCTCCAATGTTAGTCGAAAAGTAAATATCGGTATTAAGCCTAGTGCCGCCCTCATTATTACTTTGCGCATAATACAAGTATTTATTATCAATAGTAAGAGTTGCACCGCCCTCATTACTGCTTTGATTGAAAGGATAAGGCATAGGCTCCCCTTTATCATATGTTCCGTTTGGCTGCTTAGAACTAAAAATAAAAACTTCACGTTCTTTATCTGTTTGGTAAACTCTATCTATTCTGTTATCAGGTTCGGTTCGTGTAAATAAAAAAAGTTCTTCATCAGGAGAAATGTAAGGCAAATATTCAGAATTTATTGTTGAAATTCCACTTACCGGAACCGGATTAAAAGGAACTCGCTTTGATTTTAGTGCCTTATCTTTTTTTGCATAGAAAATCATTTGTTTTGCTTGATAAATTTGCCCTTCATATTCTTTTTCAAATTTATTTTCATCTTCATCGTGAAAATCTAAAAACTTTTCTAGCCAAAAAATAGCAGAATCTTGTTTAGCAGATTCATAAAAATCGAACCCAATATAATAATATGGCGAAGCATGTATTTGAGGACAAATATCAATTGCTTTTCTAAAAAAAGGAACAACAGTGTTAAAAGATGTATTGTTTAATTTGCAGTTTACAATGAGTTCCATCCCAATTTGTAGATAGGCAGCAGCAAACTCAGGCTCTTCATCAATTGCTGATTTTAGTATTTCTATACGTTCTTGCTTTTTATATTTTTTTTTATCCTGTGCTTTCTCAAATAGTTTATTTGCCTTTTTATTTTCAATCGCACTGCAAGTTATTTTTTCATCTTGTTTATCTTGAGCAATAACTAGATTTAGGTAAGTATAAAAAATCAAAAATAGTATTACAATTTTCCTCTTCATAATGACTATAAATTTACAACAATCTAAAGATAAAAACTCAACTTAAAAAAGAGATTAAGAAAAATTAAATGTTAATTACTCCTAACATTTGTATATTCGCATGATAGTTGCAAATAATTTAAAAACTAGTTCAATTAGTAATAAAATAAACAATTTAAAACAATGAAATTTCAATTCATCATTTTAGTTTATCTTTTTCTATGTGTAATAAAATTAGATGCTCAAAAAACTATAAACGTTACCGATGTTAAAGGTTCTAAACAGGGTATTTGGGTTAAGCTTAATCCAAAAACAAATAAAGTTATTTATAAAGGGCAGTTTAAGGACAATAAACCTATTGGAATATTTAAATACTATTTCGACGAGATTGACACTATTAAAACAATTATTGAATTTAGAAAAGATGGTAAAAGCGCATTTGCAACTATTTATCATTTAAATAGTTTTATTAAAGCAAAAGGCAAATATGTAAATGAGAAAAAAGATTCTGTATGGAGTTTTTATGATGAGGGAGGGAAGTTGCTTTCTACAGAAAATTATAAAAATGGATTAAAAGAAGGAAAGTCTATTGTTTATTATATTGACGGTAATTTGCTTGAAGAAGGAAATTATAAAAACGACAAAAAAAATGGTTCATTCAAACAGTTTTATCCTGATAAAAAAATAAAAATGGAAAGTACATATAAAGATGGTACTATGATTGGTAAAAATGCTTTTTATTATCCTAACGGAATGCTTGCCAACATTGGATATTTAAATGAAAAAGGAAATAAATTTGGAGTATGGCTTTCGAAAGACAAAGAAGGAAAAGTTACAGAAAGGGAAGTATATGATGACGGTAAATTATTAGAAGGAAAAGAAGCAGAAGAGTGGCTAGAAAAAAACAAGACAAGCAATAAATCAACTACCGAAAAATAAGTTAATATTTTTATGTCGAAAAAAGGAAGAGTTCTAGTGGCCATGAGCGGAGGTATTGATAGCTCTGTAACAGCTATGATGTTGCACGAACAAGGATATGAAGTGCTTGGAATTACTATGAAAACGTGGGATTATCAATCTTCCGGATCAAAAACAAAAGAAACGGGTTGTTGCAGTCTTGATTCGATAAACGATGCCAGACAAGTTGCTGTTGATTTAGGTTTTCCTCACTATATTTTAGATATTCGTGCTGAGTTCGGAGATTTCATTATTAATAATTTTGTTGAAGAATATCTTGCTGGCAGAACGCCAAATCCTTGCGTACTTTGTAACACGCATATTAAATGGGAAGCATTATTAAAAAGAGCAGATATGCTGGATTGCGAATTCATCGCAACCGGACATTATGCGCAAATTAGACAGGAGAATAACCGTTTTGTAATCTCAAAAGGAATTGATTCCAATAAAGATCAATCTTATGTGCTATGGGGCTTGAGTCAAGAAAGCTTAAAAAGAACCATTTTCCCTTTGGGAAAATACACAAAACCCGAAATCAGAAAAATGGCTGACACTTATGGGTTTTCTGAATTAGCAAACAAGCCCGAAAGTTATGATATTTGCTTTATTCCTGATAACGACTATCGTTCGTTTTTAAAAACCAAAAAGCCCGATTTAGAAAATCAAGTAGCGGGAGGTTCTTTTATTTTTAAGGGCAAGGAAGTTGGTAAACACAGAGGTTATCCTTTCTATACAATTGGTCAACGAAAAGGTTTGGAAATTGCATTGGGTGAACCGGTATTTGTTTCAGAAATCATTCCGGAAACAAATACGGTCATTTTAGGCGATGAGGAAGATTTAAAAAAACAAAGTATGAGGGTGAGAGATTTTAATATTATTAAATATGAATCAATTCCTCACAATTTTGAAGGTTTAACTAAAATACGTTACAAAGACAAAGGCACATTAGCTACAATTAATAAAGTAGCTAATTTACTTGAAGTGATTTTTCATCAATCAGTAAAAGGTATTGCCCCTGGACAATCAGCTGTTTTTTACGAAGAAGAAGATTTAGTAGGTGGGGGATTTATTTCCAGATAATTATTAGTTGGATATTAAGCCAAAAAAAGAAATAAATGTATTTGATTTTAAAAAAAAAAAATTACTTTAGCGAAGTTATAAAATAATTGATTTAATTCTAATGAAAAAGATTTGTTTAACACTTGTATTTGCATTTGCCCTTTCGTTGATTTCTATAGCGCAAAAGAATTTCTTAAAAGAGGCAGATAAGTTTTTTGAATTGAAAGAATTTTTTAAGGCTATTGATTTATATAAAAACGCCTATGAAAAAGAGAAAAAAGCCGACAAAAAGGCCAGAATATTGTTTCAAACTGCTGAATGTTATAGGCATATTAATCAAATAAAAGAAGCTGAAACCTTTTATGCTAAAGCAATAAAAGCAAAACATTCTGATCCAATGTCATATTTTTACCTTGGAGAAATTAAAAAAGAACAAAAAAAATATAGCGAGGCGTTAACTGAATTTGAAAACTATAAAAAAGAAGTTCCTTCTGATCCTTTAGTGGAATCAAGAATAAAATCATGTGAAATTGCTCAAAAATGGGTTGATAATCCAACTAAACATAAAGTTGAAAACATGGCTTTATTTAATTCAAAAGAAGCAGATTTTTCTCCTGCATTTGGTGATAAAAAAAGAAATAAATTAATTTTTACCTCAACTCGTAAAGGTGCAATTGGTGGTGTTGATGAATCTACTGGACAAACACACTCAGATTTGTTTGAAACAACATTAGACAAAAATGGAAAATGGAGCACACCTGTTCCATTGCCGGCACCGATTAATTCTGATGTAAATGAGGGTGCGGCTACAATTTCTAAAAAAGCAGACATGATTGTTTTTTCAAGAGTTCTAGAAGCTAAAGGACAAAAAGAACGCCCAAATTTATATGTTGCAAAAAAATCAGGTGCTGCTTGGGGCGACCCAGCAAAAATTCCTTTTTGTGTTGATAGTATAAATTTTGCACATCCTACGCTAACTGGTGATGGCAATATTTTATACTTTGCCTCTAACACTCAGGGCACTATTGGTCATGCTGATATTTGGATGTCTTCATACAATAAAAAAGATAAATCATGGGGAAACCCGGTAAATCTTGGTCCAATTATAAATACACCAGGTTCAGAATGTTATCCTTTTGTAGCTGAAGACGGAAAAACATTATATTTTTCATCCGACTATCACTTAGGGATGGGTGGTTTAGATATTTTTAAAGTTGCTTTAGATAAAGATGGTAAACCAACTGGTCAAGTAGAAAACTTAAAATATCCTTTAAATTCTCCATTCGATGATTTCGGTTTTTTAATGGAAGGTAACAAAGAAAAAGGTTATTTATCATCAAACCGTGAAGGTGGTAAAGGTGGCGATGACATTTGGTCTTTCTATGTTCCAGTGCTTGCATTTAATATTAGCGGTACAGTTAGAAACATTGAAGATAAAACACCGATACCTAATTGTGGAGTAATTTTAAAAGGAAGTGATGGGAGTTTAGTTCAGGCTAAAACAGATGATAAAGGTGGTTATGCAATGGTATTAAAACATGAAGTAACTTATGAGATCTACACTTCAACAGATAAAAATGTTGTAACGCCAACCGCTAAACTTGGGTTCTTAGCATCAGATGAAAAAGGTAATTTTACAACAGTTAGTTTAACTGAATCTCAAAATTTCATTAAAGATTTCGAGTTAACACCTGTTAAAGATGAAATTAAACTTCCTTTAATTTTATTTGATTTGTCTAAGTGGGACGTTAAACCTCAATTTCAGGATTCATTAAACTTTTTATTTAACGTTTTAACCAAAAATCCTTCCATTATTATTGAGTTAAGCGCCCATACCGATAGTAGAGATGGAACAGAAAATAACGATGTATTATCTCAAAAAAGAGCGCAGTCTTGTGTTGATTATTTAATTTCTAAAGGAATTCCAAAAGAAAGAATGGTTCCAAAAGGATGGGGTGAACGTAAATTAAAAATTACGGATGCTGTAATTAATAAAGAAAAAACCAAAGAAGGTAAAGAAGCTTTACATGCAATTAACCGAAGAGTGGTATTTAAAATTTTAAGTTGGGATTATGTTGATCCAACTAAACCAAAAGTTGAAATACCAACCTACAGACCTCCGGTAACAGGTGAAGAAGACTCTGAAAAATTGGAAACAACAACACCGGAAGATTAATAAGTTTTTACAAAGAGGCTGCCTCAAAAGGGCAGCCTTTTTTTTTAATTTGATTTCATTTTTAAATTTTAGTATTTTTAGTATTGTAATAATTGAACGTTGTTATCAATTAAAGATGAGATTTAAGAATATTCTTATTCATTAAAACATTAGTTAGGAATGAAAAAAAATCGAATAATTTTTTTTCTTGTTTTGTTTTTTTTCATTTTGACAACAAATGGATTTGCCCAATTTTCAGTATTTGTAACTTCTAATGCTAATTCCTTGGTAAATCAAATTGTTGGTAGTGGAGTTCAGGTAACAAACATAACTTTAAATTGTAATAATTTAGCAAGTGGCATTTTTACGGCTAATAACACTAACTTAGGTTTAAGTTCCGGCATCATACTCTCTACTGCTGAAGTTGCAGAAGCTGTTGGCCCAAATGATTCTCCGGGAGGTACATTATTGGGAACAGAGGGTTGTTTTAATTCTGCCGAATCTTTTTTCGATCAGGATCTTATTTCCATAGAACCTTTAGCAAAATACGATGGCTGTGTATTAGAGTTTGATTTAAAGCCAGCTTGTGATTTACTAAAAGTAAATTTTGTTTTTGCTTCCGAGGAGTATCCTGAATATGTATCACAAGGTTATAATGACGCATTTGGCTTTTTAATTTGGGGACCAAATCCGGCCGGGGGAAATTACAATGGTAGAAATTTAGCTATAATTCCCGGTACATCAACCACGGTATCAATTGATAATATTAATGCAGCAACTAATTCAAATTATTATGTTAATAATCAAAATGGAATGGATGTAGAATATGATGGATTTACAAAACCAATTACTTCAAGTATTGCCGTGAGCACTTGCCAAACGTATCATTTAAAATTCATTATCGCAGATGCAGGAGACTGTAGATATTCTTCTGCTGTATTGATTGCCCAAGGCGGGTTAACGTGTGAAGAAACACAAACACCCCAAACTACTGTAAATACATCAGCAGTAACCTGTGGTAATAATGGAAGTGCCAGTATTTTAGTTCAAAATTATACCGGAAACATAACTTACTATTGGCAACCAATAGCTCAAACTACTCCATCTGTTAACAATCTTGCTGCCGGCACCTACACCTGTACATTAGGCTTTATGCTTCCCTGTCCATTTACTCAAACTTTAAGTGCTACGGTTAACGATAATAATTCTTTTAACCTAACTACTACATCACAAAACAGTTATTGCAATACAGCAAGCGGCTTGGCCACATTAACAGCAAATGGCGGCACGTTACCTTACGGAATTCCAGTTTGGAATACCATCCCTGCACAGTATTCATTTTCAGTGGATTCTTTATTACCTGGCATTTATTCTGTTTCATTAAGTGATGCAGCAGGATGTTCATTAACTTCAACTGTTACAGTTGGCAATACAACACCTTCCATCAATTATTATCAAAATATTTTACAAAGCACATGCGGTCATTCAAATGGAATTATTGAAATTGATAGCATTAGAGGTGGAGTACCTCCTTACACTTATTATTGGAATACTAGTCCAATAATTTTCAATCAAAATCTAACAAATATAAATGCGGGTAATTATTCATTAACTATAACTGATGCAAATAACTGCGCTATTTCTAGAAGTATTGTCGTTGCCGATTCAGATAGTTTATTGTTAAGTACTTCTAAATCGAATGAAAGCTGTAATCAACAGAATGGAAGCATAAACGTACAAGTACTAAATGGCATTCCTCCTTATCAATGGAATTGGACTAATGGAGCTGTAAATCAATCTTTTTTGCAGAATTTAGATGAAGGAGTTTATTCTTTTAGTGTGCAAGATGCAACAGGCTGCAATTCAGGTGGGCAAATTATATTAACAAATCAAAATTACTATTTTACAGGTAACGCATATACATTACCTCCCGAACCTAAGATTGATCAGGAATTTTTACTGGGCATTCACTTAAACTCCGGCTGGGAAATCAATCAAATCAATTTAAACAATAGCATTTTGTCTACTACAGATTCGGTTATACAATTTCTATTTAATGACATAGGTTATTTTGAAGGTGTTTTTTTTATCGAAAATCAATATGGTTGTCTCGATACCATAACACATCGATTTGAAGTAAATGATTTTTCTACATTATACATTCCAAACACAATTGTTGCCAATAAAAGTTCCATTAATAACTATTGGAAAGTATACGGAACTTTAATTAAAAACATTGAAGTTTCCGTTTTTAATCGTTGGGGAGAAAAGGTGTTTGAATCAAATGAACTTCAAAAAGCTTGGGATGGCACTTTTGCTGGTAAAATTTGTCCTGAAGACACTTATATTTATTTAATTAAATCGGAAGATTTAGACGGAAATCAAAAACAATATTTAGGTCATCTTCATTTAATAAGATAAAGAAGCTTATATTTAATTCTCATTTATTCAATGATGATTTATTTTCAAATTTAATTTAGTATGATTTACGAATTTAACGGATACCGACCAGTAATACACGAATCGAGTTTTGTGCATCCACAAGCTAGTGTTACAGGCAATGTAATCATTGGTAAACATGTTTATATAGGTCCGGGAGCAGCTATAAGAGGTGATTGGGGACAAATCATCATCGAAGACGGATGCAATGTTCAGGAAAACTGCACCATCCACATGTTTCCGGGAACAACAGTAGTATTAAAAGAAGGCGCACACATTGGGCATGGTGCAATTATTCATGGTGGTACAATCGGTAAAAATGTGTTGGTAGGAATGAACGCTGTTATTATGGATGATGTTGAAATTGGCGACAACAGTATCATTGGTGCGTTATGTTTTGTCCCGGCAAAAATGAATATTCCTGAACGAAAAATTGTTGTAGGCAATCCGGCAAAAATTATTAAAGATGTAAGCGATGAAATGATTGCCTGGAAGACAAAAGGAACGGAATTGTATCAACAATTGCCTGCAGAATGTTTTGCAACCCTCAAGCCTTGTGAGCCACTAAGGGAAGTGGAAGCTAATCGCCCTAAACAACAAGATACTTATAAAATTTGGAAAGACACAAAACAATAGACAAAATTAATTATGCTTTTTTAATGAAATTGGCGCAGCAAAGACAAACAAAAGCGTTAAGAAATGTTGAAGCCTTGGAGACATTTTAGCTTTTGTTTGACGGTCGCAATGTGTTGCGATTGCCTTGGCAATTTCTTGATTTTTTTTGCTACTTTTTTTAATCAAGTAAAAAAAGTAGAAGATAAATAATAGTTTTTGAGTGAACTCTATATAACATAGAAATAATAAAATAAATTAAAATAAGCTTAATGGAATTCATCCGAAGATTATTATCATCCATTTGGAAAACCTGGTTTGCCTTGGTTTTTATCTTGGTATTTTTATGCTTTTATCCTTTGTTTGTGCTCTTTTTGCAAAGCAAAAAAAACATTTCCATTGTGATGTTATTAAAACGTTTGGATGGTGGCATATCTCTTTTTTTATCAGGCATTTTTTTCAAAAGACACTATCGCATTAACATAAAAGATATTCCTCAACCCTGCGTAGTTGTTGCTAATCACAGCTCTTACCTTGATATCATTTTAAGTTACCATGCTCTGCCCATCAATATTATTTTTATGGCGAAGGCAGAATTATTAAAAGTTCCGCTCTTTAATATTTTCTTTAAAAAACTTGATATTCCTGTAAACAGGAAAAGTAACACCGATGCACACAAGGCATTGCAAAGAGCTGCAGAGGAAATCCGAAACGGAAATAACGTATTTATTTTTCCTGAAGGTACCATTAGTAATGAAGGCCGCTTAAAACCTTTTAAAAACGGGGCATTCAAATTAGCAATAGATGAACAAGTTCCTATTTTACCTATTACTTATATCAGCAACTGGAAACTCCTTCAAAACGGTGGTTTTTTCAAGAGTTTTGGTCGTCCGGGAATTGCAGAAATTGTTATTCATCCACCAATCATTACTAAAGGCATGAGCGAAGAAAATTTAGTACTTTTGCGTGAAGAGGTAAGAAACTTAACCGAAAAAACATTACTCGAATTTAAATAATAGTCATCATGACCATAGATAAAAAAACAGTTGATGAAATTGCACACCTTGCACGTTTGGAATTTGAAGATGCTGCAAAAGATGAAATCATAAACGACATGAACCGCATGCTTGCTTTTGTAGATAAACTAAACGAGTTGAATACAGACGGAGTAGAGCCATTAATTTACATGAATGATGATGTTGATGTAATGAGAGATGATGTTGCTAAAACAACCGTTACTCAACAAGATGCATTAAAAAATGCGCCGAAAAAAGACAGTGATTATTTTAAGGTTCCAAAAGTAATCGACCAAAAATAATGTCTCCACAGGAAATTGAACAACTGAGTTACCCAATTGGTAAAATGCCAATTGAAAAAGATTTTTTCTTTTCCGAAACACAAGAATACATCAGTAAAATAATCCGCTTGCCGGAAGAATTAAATCAAGTTGTTTCAACCATTCATCAAGATGAAATGCAATTTACATATCGTCCGGGTGCGTGGAACATTACTCAACTGATTCATCACATTGCTGATAGTCATATCAATATTTACACACGTTTTAAATTGGCTTTAACAGAATACAATCCGGTGATTAAACCTTACGATGAAAATTTATGGGCTGAACTACCGGATGCAAAATCGAAACATGATATTTCATATTCAGTGATGATGATTAAAGGAATACATTATCGATTAGGAGAGTTTTTAAAAAACCTCAACGAAGAACAATTAAAGCGTTGTGTTTTTCATCCGGAACAAAATAAATTAATCAGCATTGCTCGTATGTGCCAAATGTATGGCTGGCATGGTGAACACCATATTGCACAAATAAAAACTGCACTTCAAAAAAAGTTTTTAAATTAATTGTTCTTGCATCATGCTTTCAAAAACAGATGCCATTGTTTTAAAAACAATAAAGTACAACGACTCTAAACTCATTGCAAAAATTTATACTCGAGAGTTAGGCTTAAAAACTTTTTTTGTTCCGGTTAGCCGAAGTTCTAAATCAAAACTAAAACAAGCACTTTTACAAAACCTCACTCAATTAAGCATTGAATGTGAAAGCCGCGAAAACAAACAATTTGCTTCATTAAAAGAAATTTCGTGTAACTATCATTATTTAGATTTAACGCTGAATGTATTAAAAACCAGTATCGCGTCTTTTTTAAATGAAGTGATTTTAAATTGCATAAAGGAAGAAGAAAAAAACGAAACCATTTTTGATTTCATTACTTTTTCATTTCAGTGGTTAGATAATGCCGAGGAACATTACACCAATTTTCATTTGTATTTTTTAATTGAACTAACAAGGCATTTGGGTTTTTATCCTCAGAATAATTATTCTGCAACTCTAATTTATTTTGATTTACAAAATGGGGCTTTTTGCGAAACAACTCCTATTCATGCAAATTATTTAATTGGAGAAAATGCCAGGTTGATTTCGGATTTATTGATGTTAGACGTAAAAAACCTTCGGTTGTTTAATATCAGTAAACAGGAGCGTGATTTAATTTTAGTTGACTTAATTCAGTATTACCGATTACATATTTCTAATTTCAAAGATTTAAAAACGTTTTTAGTGCTAAAAGAGGTATTGTCGTAAAAGAAATTATATTACTATCCGTGTATTGTTTCTCGCTTACTGTAATTAGTCATAATTTGTGCCTCATAATCTAACCATTCTTTCCAACGTTTTTGAACATCAACCTGATCGTCGCAATATTGTTTAGCAAAAGTTATAAAAGTGGTGTAATGATTTGCTTCACTAATCATTAATTCTCTGTAAAATTCACGAAGTTCCTTGTCCTGAATTTTCTCTGATAGCAACTTAAATCGTTCACAGCTTCTAGCTTCAATCATTGCGGCAAATAATAATCGATCAATCAATGCAATTGTTCTATTGTATCCTTTTCTCATAAATTTATACAACTCACCTACATAATCATCTTTTCGCTCACGACCTAATACAAATCCTCTTTTTTTAATTTGACTATGTACTTGCTCAAAATGAGTTAACTCTTCTTTTGCTAATGCAAGCATGGCATCTACCAAATCGCTTAATTCAGGATAATTTACCACTATAAAAATTGCATTACTTGCTGCTTTTTGTTCGCAAAAAGCATGATCCGTTAAGATTTCTTCAATATTGTTATCTACAAGATTAACCCATCTTGGATCTGTCGGAAGTTTTAAACCTAACATAGTAATTATTCTATAACTATTGCAAATTTAATTATAAAACAATAATGATAATCGGAAATAAACTACTGCGAAAAAACTAAATATGATTTATGGTTTTTTAGCAGAGTTAACCAACTTAAATCTATTTACTTGTAAGGAAATTGTATTTTTGTTTTTTTTACCATTGAAAACTTTACATCAATACCTCATAAAAAAATTTATTCCACCTTTTTTAGGGACTTTGTTTATTACCGTATTTGTTTTCTTCATGATATTTGTATTCACGTATATTGATGAAATAGCAGGTAAAGGAATTGATGGAATTACCTTGGCAAAAATGTTCGGGTATACTTTTCTTATGTTTGTTCCTCAGTCAATGCCATTAGCAATTTTACTTTCATCCATCATGACTTTTGGCGGTTTGGGCGAAACGTATGAATTAGCAGCAATGAAATCATCCGGACTTTCCCTTATAAAAATTATGCAGCCAATAGTTTATTTTATTTTTGTGATGTCTGTTATCTGCTTTGCATATAGTAATTATACAATGCCTTATATACACCTTAAACAATCGTCATTATTATATGATGTAAGAGGTGCAAAACCTACCTTAAGCATAAAAGAGTCTGTTTTTTACAATGGAATTGAAGGATATAGTATACGAGTTGGAAAAAAAGAGACCGATGGAAAGACTATTAAAAACGTCACGATTTATGATCACCATGAAGGCAAAGGAAATTTAGTTCAAATGTATGCTGATTCAGGCTTACTTGAAACTACTAACGATAAAGAAAAACTTATAATGACGCTTTACAATGGAAATCGTTACCAGCAATTATTAAGTGAACCGATTGATTTTAAAAGAAGACCTATGATATCTTTTTCATTTGAGAAACAAAAAATAATTTTTGATTTAAGTGGTTTTAAAATAAAACGTACAAACGAAGAATTATTTAGAAATAATGCCGAAATGATGAATGTGTCTCAATTAACTAACTATGTTGATACCATACAAAAAGAAAAAAGTATATTAACAGAAACAACTTTTGCTAATTACTCTAATTATTTTAATTCAAAAGCAGTGAGGTCATCACGTGTTTCAGATTCTTTAAATACTGCATTTATAAGCATTAATGAGTATTTAACTCGACTGAGCACAAATACTAAAGTTCAAGTTTTCGAAAACGCATTAGTACAAGCACGAAGCTGTGACAGTTATTTAACAGAAAAAGAAATTGAGTTTAGAAACAAAAATGATGAAGAATTAAAGTTTCTAGTAAACTGGCACAAAAAATTTACTTTGTCATTTGCCTGCTTTGTATTGTTTTTTGTTGGAGCTCCTCTAGGTGCAATAGTTAGAAAAGGAGGCTTAGGTATGCCAGTTGTTATTTCTGTTGTATTATTTATTATTTATCATGTTATTTCATTTAGTGCAGAGAAAATGGCATTGGAGGGAGAGATGAAGCCGCTTATTGCTATGTGGATAGGTCCATTTTTGTTTTTACCTTTCGGTATTTGGCTTTCAATTAAAGCAGCAAAAGATTCAAGTTTATTTGAGGTTACAAATTATATTTCATTTTTTAAAAAAATAGCAGGATTAGTTAAATCGAAAAAGTTGATATGAGAATTCTTCAGATTTCAAATAAAGCACCTTATCCACCAAATGATGGCAGTTCAATTGCTGTTTATAATATGGCTAAAGGTTTTATTCAAAATGAAGCACTTTTTCACCTTATTACAATCAACACTAAAAAACATTTTAAGTCTGATGCTTTAGTTCCAGATGACTTTAAGAAAAAAAGTAATTATACATCCGTTTATAAAAACACTGGAGTTAAACCGATTGGTGCTTTTTTAAATTTATTTACCAATGAATCTTATTTTGTTTCAAGATTTATATTTAATGAGTTTAAAAATGAATTAATACATTGCTTAACAAAAAACGAATTTGATATTGTTCAAATTGAGGGCATATTCATGGCTCCTTATATACCTCTAATACGAAAACACTCAAATGCAAAAATAACTATTCGTACACATAATGCCGAACACGTAATCTGGAATCGATTAATTGAAAACGAAGAAAATAAGTTGAAAAAACATTATCTTCAAATTCAAAATAAACGACTTAAAACAACTGAGCTCGAACTACTCCAACTTGCAGATGCAATTATACCAATTACTGAAACGGATAAATCTATTTTTGAACAGTTAGGTATACAATCAACTTATCTTGTTTCGCCAACCGGTATTGATATTGAAAGGTATAAAATTGATTATGGTAAAGAAATTACCAATTCGTTTTTTCATTTAGGATCAATGGATTGGATGCCTAATGTAGAAGGTGTTGATTGGTTTTTAAACGAAGTTTATACGCCTTTTTTTCGGGACGAGAAAGATCTGACATTTAAGTTTGCAGGTAGGTTTATGCCAAGTCGCTTTTTTGATAAAAAAACTAATAATTTGCATTTTGCTGGGTCTATAGATGATAATATTTCTTTTTATAATCAACACGACGTGATGCTTGTGCCTTTGCAATCTGGTAGTGGTATGCGCATAAAAATAATTGAAGGGATGGCAATGGGTAAAGCAATCATTTCAACTACAATAGGTGCAGAGGGCATCCCTGTTACGAATCGAGAAAATATTTTTATTGCCGATACGCCAAAACAATTTGCCGATGCAATAAAAGAACTTTCTGTTAACGTAGAACTAAAAGAAAAAATAAAAAAAAATGCTCGTTTATTTATTCAAAATAAATTTGATAATAAATTATTAGTAAACCAATTGTTGAATTTTTACACGCAGCTCTGTCAATCATAATTAAAATTAACTCACGTGAAAACATCCTTTTTGTCTTGGTTTTTGCTCATCTTATTATCTCTTGTTTGGGGAAGTTCTTTTATATTAATGAAAAGGGGGTTAGAGTCGTTTACGAGTGAACAAGTTGCCGCATTACGAATAGTAATTGCTTTTTTATTTTTGGCTCCATTGTTAGTTAAGCATTATAAGGTTAACCTTAAAAAAAACTGGAAAGGATTAGTTATAATGGGAGTTTTTGGTAATCTTATTCCTGCATTTTTATTTACAAAGGCAGAAACAGGTATAAGTAGTGCATTAGCAGGAATGCTTAATGCCTTAACTCCAATTTTTGCTATTCTAGTCGGACTTTTTGTTTTTAAAAGCACGGTTTCCAGAAATCAAGTTATTGGAGTAGTTATAGGATCATTAGGAGCATTATTACTAGTTAGTTTTGATAAAAGTAATTCTCAAAGTAATAATAATATTTGGTTTGCTTTAATGGTCGCAGGTGCTACTTTATGCTATGCAATTAGCGTAAATGGAATAAAAAAATATTTAACTGATGTTAATTCAATTACTGCATCTGTCTGGTCATTTACTATCATAGGCTCAACTACACTTGTTTTTCCTATAGTAAAAAATTTAATTTTTGCTAAAACAAATGAACTAAATTTATGGCAAGATATATTTTACAGATTAAATGCAAATCCTCAAGCATGGGAGAATTTAGCTTTTGTAAGTATTCTTGCTATTATTGGCTCTGCTATTTCGGTAATTTTATTTAATATTTTAATTAAAAATTCTAATGCAATTTTCGCCTCTTCTTGTACATATTTAATTCCTGTAGTTGCAGTTATTTGGGGTACAATTGATGGGGAAGAAGTTGTTTTTGCTCAATTTATAGCTATACTAATTATCTTATCGGGAATTTGGCTTATAAATAAAAAATCAAATTCAAAAGAAATTAAAACTAATTCAAATTAAATTCTCTGTTAAGCAACCCCATTAATTGATCGGGATTAAGATGAGGCTTAATATCTCCGCTTATAGATAATGAAACAGATCCGGTTTGTTCGGAAACAATAATTGCAATTGCATCTGTAGATTCACTAATGCCAACTGCTGCTCTATGACGCATACCATAATGCGCCGGGAATTGTTCTTTTTCTGTTACAGGTAAAACACATCTCGCTGCAACTATTTTATTCCCGGTAATAATAACTGCACCATCGTGTAACGGGCTATTTTTAAAAAAAATATTTTCAAGCATACGTTCGGAAACTGCTGCATCTATTGAATCTCCGGTATTAATATATAAAATTAAATCAGTATTTCTTGTCAAAACAATCAAAGCGCCGGTTTTGGTTTCACCCATTTTAAAGCATGCAGAAATAATTGGTTTGAAATTAATGGTAGTATAAATTTTAGTCGTTTTTTTTGCGTTTGATGAAAACAACGCTTTCAAAATTTGGTTTCGATTAATAAATTCATTTGTTCCTACAAATAACAAAAATTTACGTAATTCCTGTTGAAATACTATTATTATAGCAATCACCCCAACATCTATAAACTTGCTTAATATGGAACCAAATAGTTTCATATCAAGTGCCCTCACAATAATCCAAACTACATATATAACAAATATTCCGGTGAAGATATTTACTGCAGGGGTTCCTTTAACAATTGCATAAACCTGGTAAAGCAAAAATGCTACAAGTAAAATATCTAGTGCGTCTATAAATTGAAAGGTGATAAACAACATATAACAGATAACGAAGATAATAAAATTACTAGCATTGTTTTATTTTACTATGATTTAGAAACTAATAAGTTTACTGCTTGTTCGCCTACTAAACTTCCAATAGCCACTCCCATTCCACCCATTCTAACAGCACAAATGATGTTGTTTGAAATGAATTTCACAATAGGTTTTTTTTCGCTTCCTACACCCATGATACCGCTCCATCGTAAATCAATTTCAAATTTGTTTTCAGGCAAAATGTATTTAGAAAGTAGGTAATCCAATTGATTCTGGATTTTTTCCGATAACCCGAATTGTGTAGTATTTTCTCCACTAAAATCTAAATTACGTCCACCACCAAACAGAACCCTGTCATCAATATTTCTAAAATAATAATATCCGCTATCGTAATGAAAACTGCCCTTTATTTTTAATCCTGGAATTGGTTTAGTAATTAAAACTTGCGCCCGAGCTGGTTCAACATCACTAATGTTTAAAAGTTCTTTAGCGAATCCATTGGTTGCCACGATTACTTTTTCTGATTTTAACACTAAATTTTCATTGCATATTATTTCTATATCCTGATTAGAGTCAGTAATAGTAGTAACATTCATGTTGTTAAAAATTAAAATACCTAAACGCTGAGCAACATCAAGTAAATTACGCATCATTAAGCCCGTATTGATTTGGCCTTCTGCTTTATTTTCAATGCAAAATTTAAATCCTTGCATGGCAGAGTCTTTAATTTTTATTGCATTTACTTTAAATGTCTCTTTAAGTCCTGTAACATCATAAAGTTGATTATTGAATTCACTTATTTTTTCAGCATTTTTCTCAAACGATTGTTTCGAGTCAAACACTTCATAACCTCCTAAATGTTGGTAATCCATGAATTCATCTCCAATAATTGATCTTAGTTTTTTTAGCCCATTGAATCTTAATTTTACAGTTTCCCATACTGTATCTTCCGGCATTTTAGTTAAATCGTCAGATAATTCAGACACACTTCCTATACATGCAAAACCGGCATTTTTAGTGCTTGCCCCGGTAGGCAAAATGCCTCTTTCTAAAATAACAACCTTTTTTTTTGGAAATTTAAGTTTATAGGAAATAGCAGCATTTAAACCAACAATGCCACTTCCAATTATAATTAAATCAGATTTATTAAAAAAAAGCTCTTTTTCCCAGTAACTAAGTTGCATTAACCAATAAAATGTTCAATAATAACAACAATATTACTAAATTTACTCTCCAATTCAATTGATGAAATTAGTTTATTTTATTTGCCTGTTTATCTGTTTGTCTTTTGGCATCATTGCACAGCCATTTTCGCCTTCTATAAATGGAAAGGTAGTAGATGAAAAAGGCCCACTTGCAGGAGCAGTTATAAGAGTATACCAGGGAACTAAACTAATAAATACTGTAACAACATCTTCTGATGGAAGATACATTATTCAACTCCCAATTAATGGAGATTTTGTAGTAAGCATAAGTAAGCCGGAATTAGTTGGGAAAAAATTCCTTTTTTCTACACGAGGTATAAGTGAAGATCGAACAGCCGAAAAATTTAATCCAATTGTAATAGAGGTTGAAATCAGAAAAAAAATCGGCGACATTAATTATTCTGTTTATGAACAGCCAATGAGTAAATTTTATTTCGATGCTCCAAAAGATAAGTTTGAATTTGATATTAATTACCTGAACCAAATGCTAAAAGCACAAGATGCCATTTTTGCTCAGGAAGAAGATTACCTTAAAAGAGAAAAAAAATACAACGATGCCATGAAAATTGCTGAAAAGGCAATGGAAAAAAAAGAGTACGACGCTGCTATTAAAAATTTTACCGAAGCGTCTAAACTAATGCCTAAACAGCAGTTGCCGATTGACGGAATTGCTGAGGCAACCCGATTAAAAAATGAGGCAGAAGCTCAAATGCCGAATAACTATCCTGTTTTTGATGGTTTAATTACAGATGAAAAAGGACCTGTTTCAAATGTAAAAGTAGAATTGCGCCAGGGTAATAAAATTGTTAACACTGTGGAATCTGCCGTAGATGGAAAGTATTCTATTCAATTACCAATTAACGGTGATTTTTTTATTTGCCTTGTTAAAGAAGAATACATTACAAAAAAATTTCTTGCTTCAACTGTTGGCATAACCGAAAAAAGATTAAAGCAAAAATTTATTCCTGTTTTTATTGAAACAAAAATTAGGAAAAAAGTAGTTGATATTGATTATTCAATGTATAATCAGCCCATGAGTAAATTTTATTTTGATATTAAAAAGGATCGATTTGAATATGATTTGAGCTTCCAAAATCAAATGCAGAAGAATGAGACAATGGTTGTAGAACAAGAAAAAATAGTTTTAGTAAGAGAAGAAAAATACAATAAAGCGATTGAGAATGCTGAAAAAGCTTTAGGTAAAAAACAGTATGAAGAAGCAATTAAGTATTACACTGATGCGTCTCAAATAAAACCTAATGAACAAAAACCAAAAGATGGAATTATTGGAACAAACAAATTATACGACGCAGAAGTAAAATCAAAAATTAAAACATACCAACCTACCGTTAATGGTAAAATATCTGATGTAAACGGACCAATTAGCGGGGCAACTGTTCAAGTATTACATGGCAAAGAAATTATTTCAACCATTATAACTGGTTCAGATGGTAAATATGCGCTACAACTTCCAATTAATATGGATTTAATGATTGTTCTTAACTATAACAATTTTACCTCAAAAAAATTTATTGTCTCAACAAAAGGAATAACTGAACAGCGTTTGTATGAAAAATTTAATCCAATAGCGATTGAAACTACTATTCGTCAAATGATTGAAGGCATGGATTATTCGTTGTACAATCAGCCCATGAATAAAATTTATTTTGATGTACCTAAAGATAAGTTTGAATATGATATTGATTATTTAGATCAAATGCTACGCGCAGAGGATAAATTAATTGAAGAGGAATTTAAATTTAAAAACACGCAAAAAAAATATGACGAAGTGTTTGCAAGTGCAGAGAGATTTTTTGGTAAAAAAGAATATGAACGAGCTATATCTCAATACAATGAAGCTTTAAAATTCAAACCAAAAGAAAATTTACCAAAAGATCGTATTTCTGAAATAAACCGTTTAATCGCGCAAGCAGAGGTTGATGCAAAAGCAAAAGCAGAGGCTATTAAAAAGGCGGAAGAAGATGCTAAACAAAAAGCAATAGAAGAAGCGCGTATCAAAGCTGAACAAGAAGCAAAACGTAAGGCAGAGGAAGAAGCGCGCATCAAAGCTGAACAAGAAGCAAAACGCAAGGCAGAGGAAGAAGCTCGCATCAAAGCAGAACAGGAAGCAAAACGCAAGGCAGAA
>Ga0172373_10003651_pt1 | contig 22308 bp, 25 predicted proteins | sample Lak10m_2_FD_114546 | JGI IMG/M metagenome (GOLD analysis project Ga0172373, IMG submission 114546) | Freshwater microbial communities from Kabuno Bay, South-Kivu, Congo - kab_092012_10m | ecosystem: Environmental > Aquatic > Freshwater > Lake | place: Democratic Republic of the Congo...
GCGCCGTGCCGCCAGCGCCTCCATCAGCGGCAGGCCGCCGCTGCGCCGCGCCGGCGGCAGCACCACGGTGCGCGAGGCCGGTCCGTGCAGCGGGCGTGGCCGGTTGCGGCCGATCAGGCCGAGGGCGAGCTTCGAGAGGGTGTCCATGCGCCGATTGGGCGCGCCGCCGCGGCGCGCTACTTGCGCGTGGTCAAGGCGGGCGACTGTCGCCTCGCGACGGGGTGTCTGGACGGGCCCGCGGGCCTGCGGGAACGCTGCCCCCGCGCTCAGGGCGATGAAGCCGTCACCGCCGACAACACCCTGCGGCTCTCGAAGCACCGGCGCTGCCCCGTCAGCGGGTCGTCGAAGGCGAGCTCGCGCGCCAGCAGTTGCAGCGGTGTGCTGCCGTCGTCAGGCGCGTCCGGGCCGCGCGGTGGCTGCAGCACCGGGTAGATGCGGTCGCCGACGATGGGCCAACCCAGCGCGCACAGCTGCGCGCGAAGCTGGTGCTTGCGGCCGGTCAGCGGCAGAAGGCGCAGGTGGGCGCAGGCCTGAGTGCTTGCCGGGCCGGCCGCTTGAGCCTGTGCGATGTCGTGGGTGTCGAGCCTGGCGATCAGCTCGATGCGGGTCTCGGTATTCGGCTCGCCGGGCAGCACCTCCATCTGCATGAAGGCCTCGCCCGGGCGCTCCTGCAGGCGGTGGCGCGCCACCAGCGGCAGCGCCTGCGCCAGTGCATCGCGCCAGGGCACGACGGCCTCGTAGACCTTGTGGACGCGGCGCTCGGCGAACAGGCGCTGGTAGGGGTGGCGCGCCTCGACCGGCACGGTGAAGATCATCACCCCGGCGGTCTCCAGGTCGAGCCGGTGCACGGGGGCCAGGGTGTCGATGCCGAGCTGGCGCCGCAGCCGCACCAGCACCGTCTCGTGCAGCCAGCGCCCGCCCGGCGTCACCGGCATGCCGTGCGGCTTGTCCACGGCGACGAGCTGCGCGTCCTGGTGCAGCACGACCACCTCGCCAGCCACGCGCGGCTCGGCCGGCGGCCGGCGCCAGTACCAGAGCACGGCGCCGTGGCGGCAGGGCTCGGCGGGCGCGACGGCGCGGCCGGCGGCGTCCAGCACCTCGCCGCGCGCCAGACGCTCGGCCCAGTCCTCGACGCGCGGCAGGCGCTGGCGCAGGAAGTCCAGCACCGTCGTCCCCGGCCCGGCCGCCAGCGCGACGCGGCTCGCGCACACGCCGTCGCGCATCGGCGGGGTCCAGGGGGGGCAGGGGCGGGTCAAGGCCGCAGGACCGTGGCGCCCAGGGTCTTCAGGGTGCGGTCCAGGCTGAGCAGCCGGAAACCGCCGTGGCGCGCCTGGGCGAACAAGAGCCGGTCGAAGGGGTCGCCGTGGTCGGTCTGCAGTTCGCTCGACAGCAGCAGCGCTTCACGCACCAGGGGCAAGGGCGTGAGCCCGTTGGCCAGCGCCTGCGCCACGATGCGCCGCGGCTGCACGGCGATCTTGCCCTTGCGCCACTTGAGCCCGAGCTCCCAGACCGATGCGTCGGAGAACCAGACGCTGTCGGCTCGTGTCACGGCCAGACGGCAGGCGGCGTCCAGTTCGGGCGCGTCGGTCAGCAGCCAGATCAGGCAATGCGTGTCGAGGAGCAGCTTCACGAGCCCAGCAGGTCGGTGTCCGTCATCGGCGCATGGAAGTCCGGTGCCAGCTTCAGGCGCTTGGCACTGAGGCCACCGAAACGCACCCCGTTCGGCGCCACAGGGCCGGCCGCGCCTGCCAGGCGAGTGAGCCGGGCGATCGGCTTGCCCGCGCGGGCGATGATGACGTCCTCACCCGCGGCGGCACGGTCCAGCAGGGCGGACAAGCGCGTCTTGGCTTCGTAGACGTTGACGGGGGAGCTCATGGCGATGATCCAGCGAGGAATTGACCAACAGTCTAGCGGCTTGGTCAGGTCTTTGGAGTCCTCGACGGACGATGCGAAAGCTTCGTTCCGGCGGCGGGGACGCCAGTGCGGCCGGGACGGGGCCGGCCTCGCGGTGCTCAGAACGCGTCCAGCCGCCGCGCCCGCTCCAGCCGCCAGCGCTCGCCCGGGTCCGCGGGGTCGAAGACGGCCTCGAGCGGCGTGGCCGTCTCGTGCAGCGTGGTGTCCACGGCTACGCGCTTGTCGAAGACGAAGCACTCGCCCTCCCAGTCGCGCTCGGCGTCGGGCAGGGTGGCGAAGTGGTTCAGGATGCCGCCGTCGAGCTGCCTGACCTGCAGCCCCAGGCTGCGCAGCCACGGCGCGGTCTTGTCGCAGCGGATGCCGCCGGTGCAGTACATCGCCACCGTGCGGCCCTCGGCGCGCCACTGCGGCGCCTGCGCCTGCACGTAGGCGACGAAGTCGCGGAAGTGCCGCACCTGCGGGTCCACCGCGCCCTTGAAGCGGCCCAGGCGCCACTCGAAATGGTTGCGGTTGTCGAGCACGACGACGTCGTCGCGCGCGATCAGTTCGCGCCAGGCGGCGGGGCTGACGTGGCTGTCGTCGCGCTCGTCGGGGGCGGGCAGGGTGTCGGCGCCGGGCAGACCGAGGGCGACGATCTCGGACTTGACGACCACCTTGAAGCGGCCGAAGGGGTCGCGCGCGCAGGGGCTGCGCTTGAAGGCCAGGCCGCGCGCCGCGCCTTCGAGCACCGCGCCGCCCCGCAGCGCGTCCTCGAAGGCGTCCACGGCCGCCGGCGGGCCCGAGACCGCGCCGTTCAGGCCTTCGCCAGCCACGACGATGGCGCCGTGCAGGCCCAGCTCAGCGCCCAGCGCGCGCAGCGCGACGGCCGCGGCCTGCGCGTCGGGCAGCGGCGTGAAGCGGTAGAAGGCGCTGTGGACGAAGGCGGGCGGGAGGGCGGCAGACATCGCCGGATTTTCCATCGGGGCGACGACAGGCCTGCCTGTCCTGAGCAAAGCCGAAGGGTTCACCCCGAGCGGATGCTTCGCAAACGCCGGTCGCGGGCATGAGCCTGGAACGCGCGCGGGTCAGCTGTCAGGGTCGGCACCCGCCTTCAACGCCTCATGACCACCTGCGGGCAGGCTGCGCACGGCCTCCATCACGGCATCGACATAGGCGTCGTGCAGGCCGCGGGCCTGCAGCGCCGCGTGCAGCGCGGTCAGGTAGTCGACATTGGGGCCGAAGGCGCCGCAGGCCACGGCGATGCGCCGGGCGACGGTGGCCACCGAGTCATCGGGCTCGTGCGAGGGGTGCGTGGGATTGGCGACGAAGGCGATGGCCTGCACCGACCCACCGTCTTCCAGCGCGAGTTCTACCCAGGTCGGCCGGTACGAGCCCATGCCCATCTCGCGGCGCCAGAGCAGGGTCAGTTCGTGCGCCGCCTGGTCGGGCGGCACCCGCAGGGCCACCCCTTGCGTGACGCCGCCGGGCTGCAGCGACAGCATGCGCCCGGGCTGTTCGGGCCGGCCGCGGCCCGCCACCGTGCACATGCAGAAGCTGCGGCGCCAGCCGGCGAGCGTGGCATTGCACTGCGCATCGGTCGCGATCAAGGGGTTCCAGATCAGCGAGCCGTAGGCGAAGACCCAGATCGGCCGATCACCGTCGGCCCGCCCGGGCTGGCACGTCAGCGTCTCGGACAGCGACCGCGCGAGCTGCGCGTCGCTCCACACCAGGTGCGCCGGCATCGGCAGCACCTGGCGCAGGCTGCCGTCGAGCAGACGTTCGCGGGTCAGGATGCTCACGGGTCAGGGGCGTGGTGCGGTTCGACGGTGGGGCGATCTTGCCATCGGCCAAGGGCTCGGCGGCCCGATCGGGTGCCGGCCTCAGTGGAGGCGGCGTTTGCGGATGTGCGAAGCAGCGATCATGCCAGCAGGGCGTCGTCCGCCGTCCCAACCATTGCGGTCGCGCGCCATTCCCGTGGGCCGAAGGGGCCGCCGCTGTGACAGGTGCGGTTCCGCTGCTCCGGCCGCGGGAGCGTGGGTGCTCAGGTTACGCTCCAGCCCATGAGAGTCGCCCGCATCCTCGACCGCGTCGCCGGTCTCGGCTCGGACAAGTGGCGTGTGCACTTCCAGGCCCGGCAGCGCATGGCCCGGGGCGAGCAGGTGATCCTGCTGACCATCGGCGAGCCTGACGAACCCACGCCGCCGGCCCTGGTCGATGCGGCCTGTGACGCGCTGCGCGCCGGGCGCACCGGCTACTCCAACGGCCGGGGCGAGCCGGCGGTGCTGCGCGCGCTGGCCGCGCGCTACAGCGCCCGCACGGGACGTGCCATCGGCACCGACCAGTTCATCTGGGTGCCCGGCACGCAGAGCGCGCTGTACCTGCTGCTCAGCGGGCTGGTCCAGGAGGGCGACGACGTCCTGCTGGCCGACCCCTGCTATGCCACGTACCACGGCCTGGTGCGCGCCACCGGTGCGCGCATCGTGCCGGTGGCGCTGCGGTCCGAGCGCGGCTTCCGGCTCGACGCCGATGACCTTGCGCGGGCGGTGACGCCGGCCACGCGCGCGGTGTTCCTCAACACCCCGCACAACCCCACGGGTGCGGTGCTCACGCGCGCCGACGTCCGCGCCATCGGGGCGGTGGCCCGCGCGCACGACCTGTGGATCCTCAGCGACGAGGTCTACGAGGCGCTGGTGTTCGATGCGCCCGCCGACGCCGCGGGTCGCGCGTCGCGCTTTGCCTCGCCCTTCGACGAGGCCGATCTCGCGGACCGCACCGTCGTGGCGGCGTCGCTGTCGAAGTCGCATGCCGCGCCGGGCTTCCGCGCCGGATGGTGCGCCGGGCCGGCGGACTTCATCTCCCGCCTGCTGCCGCTGGCGGAGTCGGTGCTGTTCGGCGCGCAGCCCTTCATCCAGGACATGGCGGTTCAGGCGCTCGAGCGCGAGCACCCGGTGACCGCCTCGATGCGCCAGGCCTACGCGCGCCGGGCCGCCCTGGTGACCCGGCTGCTTTCGGCCGTCCCCGGCCTGACCGTCCACCGTCCGCAGGCGGGGATGTTCGTGATGCTCTCGGTCGGCGGGCTGGGCCTGGACGGCGAGGCCTTCGCCGACCGGCTGCTGGCCGAATGCGCCGTGGCCGTGATGCCGGGCGCGGCCTTCGGCGCCACCGCATCGGCCATGGTGCGCATGAGCCTGACCGTGCCCGACGAGGTGCTCGCCGAGGGCTGCGCGCGCATCGCCTCGTTGGCCGGACGTGTTGGGGTGGCGTGAGGCGCGGTCACTCCTGCTCCATGTCCAGATAGGTGCGGTTGGCCAGTTGCGGCAGCCACACCTGGGCGTGCTGCAGGTGCTTGAAGGGCGCCGCGTCGAAGGATTTCACGGCATTGTCCATGTCCTGCATTTCCTGCAGCGCCTGTCCCATGTGCGTGCGCAATGCCTGGAGGAGGTCGCGGGTGTCGGCCTGGGCCCGCGCCAGGGTGGTGACGCTGCCGTGGCCGGGGACGATGACCCGCGGCTGCAGGTTCTCCAGGGCGGCGAAGGACGCCAGCCAGGGTTTGGTCCGGCTGGCGGGGTTCATGCCCAGCATGCGCTCCACGTAGACCACGTCGCCGGCGAAAGCCACCTGCTGTGCTGGCAGCCAGACGATGACGTCGCCAGGCGTGTGGCCCCCGCCCCGGTGCAGGACATGGACAGATGTGGTGCCGAAGCGCAGGACGTTTTCAGCGCCCTCCAGCCAGGTCGTCGGCAGGGTGGGCACGGTGCCCCTGAGCTTCTCGCGCAACACCGGGCGCAGCCGCGCCAGGAGTTGTCCGCCAGACTGCTGCAGGAACTCACGGCCGGCGACATGGCCCAGCACCTCCGCGCCGTTGTCCTTGAAATAGCCGTTGCCCAGCCACCGCTGGTCCTGGTTGCCGCTGTTGACGACCCACCGGATGGGCCGGTCGGTGACCCGGCGCACCGCCTGCGCGACCTTGCGAGCCGTCTGGTAACTGGTGCCGCTGTCGATCAGGACGGCACCGGCATCGGTGACGATCAGGCCCAGGTTGGCATTCAGGCCGTCGTTGTCATAGGTGCGCCCGCCGGTGTCGGCGATGTAGGCATACACGCCTGGTGCCACCGGCTCGAACACGATGTCCCGGGCCAGGGCGGGTGCGGTGGCCATGGCACACAGCCAGGCCCAGACCAGGACGAAGATTTTCGGGGTGGGCATGGCGGGACTCCTGGCGTGGGGTGGACCGGTGGATGTCGATTGAAAAGGCCCGAGGATGGATTGTCAATGGATGGATGGCGATGGCTCAGGCGGCCGCGACGGCGATGGCTGCTGAACCGTGATCCACCTCGACATCGGCCTGCGCGGCGCACACAGGCCGGACCCGGCGGCCCCACGCCGGCCCGGGGCGGGCCACGGTCAGGCCAGCAGCGCGGGCAGCAGGTTCATGTCGGTGAACACGTCCGCCACCCCGGCGCGGTGGAAGGGCTCGGCGTCACCGTGGGGCACGTAGGCGAACACGGTCGCCCCGGCCGCCAGGCCGGCGGCGGCGCCGGTCAGCGTGTCCTCCACCACGGCACAGCGCTGCGGCGCGACGGTCAGCGCGGCGGCTGCAGCGAGGTAGACGTCAGGGTGTGGCTTGGAGCGCGGCATCTCCTGTCCGCTGAAGATGCGGCCGTCGAAGTAGGGGTGCAGGCCGACCTTGCGCAGCTGCAGGTCCAGCTTGGGACGGTCGGCGCCGGAGGCGCAGGCGATGCGCGCGTCCAGCCGTTCATGCACCGCATGCACCGCCGCCTGCGCGCCGGGCACGATGCACAACTCCTGCTCGAGCGCCGCGTTGCGCCGCGCGCGGAAGGCCGTCAGCCACTCCTCGGTCAGTGGCTGGCCGGTCTCGCGCTCGATGCGGGCGCGTTCGTCCCGCACCATCTTGCCGACGAAGATGCGCATGCACTCGGCCTGGCTGAGCGTCCAGCCGCGCTCGGCGAGCATGTCACGCAGGATGCGGTTGACGATGGGCTCGGAGTCGACGAGCACCCCGTCGCAGTCGAACAGCACGGCTTCGAATCTCATGGGTGGCGATTGTCCGGGCTCGACATGGGCTTGCGGCGTTGGCGGGGTGATGAATCGGTCGATGAAGTCCGGCTAAGTCCGGCGAAGGGCGGCGCAGGGCGACGAAGGGCGGCGCAGGGCGACGATTCGGGCTGCCGTCGCCGGGACGCTCATCCCGCCGCGACCCGTGCTCCCGCTGCGATCGTCGCCGGCGCCGCATTCAGCGCCTCGATGGCCAGGCCGGCGGCCTTCTTGTAGGCGCCCATGAAGGCCTCGCGCTCGGCCGGGGGGATGACCTCGTCGATGTCGTCGAAGACGCCGCCGCAGCGCTCGTCCACCAGGTTCAGCAGGCCGAAGGGCCCGGCGCCGCGGTTGCGCAGCACCAGGGCCGAGACCGGGGCGCACAGCCGGGCGTCGTAGGCCTGCAGCGCCCGGGGGCCGAGGCCGTGCTCGACCATGCAGGCGCCGAGCACGCGCGCATCGACGATGGCCTGGGTGGCGCCGTGCGAGCCGGTGGGGTACATCACGTGCGCGGCGTCGCCCAGCAGCGCGACGCGGCCGTCGACCCAGGTGGGCACCGGGTCGCGGTCGATCATCGGGTACTCGAAGATCTCCTGCGCGCCGCGCAGCATCGCCGGCACGTCGAGCCAGCCGACGTTCCAGCCCTCGAAGTGGCCGACGATGTCCTCCACCGGCACGCGGCGGTTCCAGTCGCCGCGCGTCCAGCCCTCGGCGGTGTCGACGGTGATCTCGGCGATCCAGTTGATCGTGGCCAGGCCCGTGGCCGGGTCCGGCGGCGTGATCGGGTAGAAGACCACGCGGTGTCGCGCCGAGCCCAGGCCGACGAAGGAGGCGCCGCTGCGCGCCGGCACGCCCGGCGTCGTGCCGCGCCACAGGATGGCCCCACCCCAGTGCACCGGCGGCTGCTGCGGGTGCATCTGCGCGCGCACCGGGGAGTGCAGGCCGTCGGCGGCGACGAGCAGCGAGCCGGCGACTTCGGCGCGGCTGCCGTCGCGCCGCTCCACGAGCGCGGTCACGCCGTCGGCGTCCTGCCGGTAGCCGGTGACGCGGTGGCCGGTGAGCACGGCGTCCGGCCCCAGGCGGGCAAGCACGGCGTCCAGCAGCATCATCTGCAGCCTGCCGCGGTGCACCGAGTACTGCGGCCAGCAGTAGCCCGCCAGGCGCCCGCGCGGCTCGGCATAGATGTCGTTGCCGTTGCGACCCACCAGCGCCCACTCGCGCGTGGCCACGCCGATGGCGCCGAGCGCGGCCTCGTCGAAGCCGAGGTCGAAGAGCTCGCGCACTGCGCTGGGCTGCAGGTTGATGCCCACGCCCAGCGGCGCGAGCGTCTGCACCGCCTCGAGCACGCGGCAAGGCACGCCGATCTGCGCCAGCGTCAGCGCGACGGCCAGGCCGCCGATGCCGCCGCCGGCGATGAGGACAGGACGTTCGGTTGGGGTTGGCGCGTCGACGGTCATGGCGAGCGATTGTGCGTTCGATCCGCACCGTAGGCCGGCGCGCCGGCGCGCGTCGGGTCCTTGCGTGCGGGGTGGATCGACAGGGGCGGTGGACGGGATGACGAAGTGGTGTCAGGGCCCAAGTGGATCGCAAGGAGCCACTGAGGACGACAGAAGACAACAGAAGGGCACAGAAGGCTGCAGAAGGGCGCACAAGGCCACCGCGGCGCCGTCCGCCGGCTGCGTCTGCGTGTGCCCTGGCAGCACGCGCATCAGCGCATTGCGCCGGGGGCGGCCACCGCCTTCGGCGTTTCAGCGTTGCAGCCGCAGATACTTTGTCATCAACTGCTCACGCGTCTCGACATGCCCGGGATGGACAGGGATGCATTCCACCGGGCATACCTGCACGCACTGCGGTTCGTCGAAATGGCCCACACATTCGGTGCAGCGGTTCGGGTCGATCTCGTAGATCTCCTGGCCCATCGAGATGGCCTGGTTCGGGCACTCGGGCTCGCACACGTCGCAGTTGATGCACTCGTCGGTGATCCAAAGCGCCATCGGTTCGATCTCCAGCAGGGTGACGGGCCAGCGCTCAGGCCGACAGGGTCTGGTGGACCCGCGCCTGCACACGCTCGAGCACGGAGGGTGCCACGAGCGTGGAGACATCGCCGCCGAGGGTGGCAATCTCGCGCACGAAGCTCGAGCTGACATGCTGCAGGCCGCTGCTGGGCGTGAGGAACACGGTGTCCATCGTGGGCAGCAATTGCCGGTTCATCGCCGCCATCTGGAATTCGTAATCGCAGTCGCTGACGGTGCGCACGCCGCGCAGCACGACCTGCGCGGCGTGCTCGCGCAGGAACTGCGTCAGCAGCCCCTCGAAGGGCAGGACCTCGACGTGGGGGTGTTCGGCGCAGGCTTCGCGCGCCATCTCCATGCGCTCGTCCAGCGTGAACAGGGTCCGCTTGTGGTGGCCACGCGCCACGGCGATGATCAGGCGGTCGAACAGCATCGCGCCGCGGCGCACGAGGTCGGTATGGCCGATGGTGATCGGATCGAAGGTGCCGGGGTAGACGGCACTCACCTTGCTGCGTTCAGGCATCGTCAGTCCTTTTCGTCGTGGCCACCATCGGTGAGGTCGCTGTCAGGCCGGGAGCGGTCGCGGCGCAGCAGCGCCGCATGCACAGCGCCCGCGCGGGTCGCGCGGTGGACGCACCACCCGGGTGGCGCCGTCAGGGGCTGCGCATCCTCGGCGTATATCCAGCCGGTGGCGCCCACGATGTCCGCGCATGCGTGCAGGGCGGCCGGCAGCAGTCCCGACGCATAGGGCGGGTCCAGCAGCACGAGGTCGAAGCGTCGTTCAGGGCGGCACGCCAACACGCGCATCGCGTCATCGCAGACGATCTCGACCTGCGCCGCGCCCAGACGCGCCCGCACGGTTTGCAGGGACTGCACCAGCCGGCCGTCGCGCTCGACCATCAGCACCCGCGCCGCCCCGCGCGAGGCGGCCTCGAACCCCAGCGCGCCGCTGCCGGCGAAGGCGTCCAGGCAGTGCCAGCCGCCCAGATCCTGGCCCAGCCAGTTGAACAGGGTCTCGCGGACGCGGTCCGGGGTCGGGCGCAGCCCGGGGCGGTCGGCCACCGGCAGCCGGCTGCGCTTCCACTGGCCACCGATCAGCCGCACCTCGTGCGGCGCGCCGCGACCTGCCGGGCAGGCGGCTTGCCTTCCCTCAGGGGCGCCGCGACCCACCCGGGTGTCCCCGGTTCCGGTCCGCTGGCCCTGACGTGCCGCCATCACAGCCGCACCGGGATGCCGTCACGGGCCATCAGCGCCTTGGCCTGGCCGACGGTGAATTCGCCGTAGTGGAAGATGCTCGCGGCCAGCACGGCATCGGCCCCGCCGATGCGTATGCCGTCCGACAGGTGCTCCAGCGCGCCGACCCCCCCGGAGGCGATGACCGGCACCGGCACCGCGTCGCTGATGGCGCGCGTGAGTTCGAGGTCGAAGCCGGTCTTCGTGCCGTCGCGGTCCATGCTGGTCAGCAGGATCTCGCCCGCGCCGGCTTCGGCCATGCGCACCGCCCAGGACAGCGCGTCCAGGCCGGTGTTGCGGCGCCCGCCGTGCGTGTAGACGTCCCAGCCGGGGCCGCGCGCAGCCTCGTCGTCACCGTGCCGGCGCTTGGCGTCGATGGCCACGACGATGCACTGCGCGCCGTAGCGCTGCGAGGCGTCGTGGATCACCTGCGGATTCGCCACCGCGGCGGAGTTGAAGCTGACCTTGTCGGCGCCGGCGTTCAGCAGCCGGCGCACGTCCTCGACGCTGCGCACCCCGCCACCGACCGTCAGCGGGATGAAGACCTGCGAGGCCACGGCCTCGACGATGTGCAGCATCAGGTCGCGCCCGTCCGACGTGGCCGTGATGTCGAGGAAGGTCAACTCGTCGGCCCCCTGGTCGTTGTAGCGTGCGGCGATCTCCACCGGATCCCCGGCGTCGCGCAACTCGACGAAGTTGACGCCCTTGACGACGCGGCCGGCGGTGACGTCCAGGCAGGGGATGATGCGTTTGGCGAGCATGTCGGTTCGAGCGTGGGGCGTGGGGCGTGCGGTGTGGCCCAGTCCTGCCCGGCTTTCAGGCCGGGCAGGATGAGGGTGTCGGTCGTCGGTCGACCGGACGCGCAGCGCCGCAGCGTCCGTCGCCCGGCCAGACGGGCGTGGAGGAAATCCTTTGCCGGTTTTCAGTCCGCCGGCTCGCCGCGCAGCTCGTCCGCCCGCCGCTGGGCGGCGACGAAATCGAGGGCGCCGGTGTAGATCGACCGTCCGCAGATCACGCCTTCGACACCTTCGTCCTCGACCTCGCACAGGCGTTCGATGTCGGGCAGACCCGACAGCCCACCGGAGGCGATCACCGGCACGCTCAGGGCCTGCGCCAGCCGCACGGTGGCGTCGATGTTGATGCCGGTGAGCATGCCGTCACGACCGATGTCGGTGTAGATCACGCCTTCGATGCCGTAGTCTTCGAACTTGCGAGCGAGGTCCACCACTTCGTGACCGGTGAGCTTGCTCCAGCCGTCGGTGGCCACCCGGCCGTCCTTGGCGTCCAGGCCGACGATCACGTGCCCGCCGAAGGCGCTGCAGGCATCCTTCAGGAAGCCCGGGTTCTTCACCGCGGCCGTGCCGATGATGACGTAGCTGATGCCGTCGTCGAGGTAGCGCTCGATCGTGTCGAGGTCCCGGATGCCGCCGCCGAGCTGGATCGGGATCTCGTCACCCACCTCGCGCACGATGGCGCGGATGGCGCCCTCGTTCACCGGCTTGCCGGCGAAGGCGCCGTTCAGGTCGACCAGGTGCAGCCGGCGCGCGCCGGCGTCCAGCCAGCGCCGCGCCATCGCGGCCGGGTCTTCACCGAAGGTGGTCGACACGTTCATGTCGCCCTGTTGAAGGCGGACGCACTGGCCGTCCTTCAGGTCGATGGCGGGGATGAGCAGCATGGCTCGGTCAAGGTAAAGAGGTCGTGAAAGGCCGACGGGCGGTCGGCAGCGGGTTTGAAGGCACTTTGCAGCGGCCACCGACGCGGGCCGGGCCGGAGGAGGGCTTCAGGGTGACCAATGCAGGAAGTTGCGGTACAGCGCCAGCCCCAGGTCGGCGCTCTTCTCCGGGTGGAACTGCGTGGCAAAAATGTTATCGCGTGCCACGGCGCAGGTAAAGCGCCCGCCGTAGTCGGTTTCCCCGACGCAGTGGGCGTTGTCGTCCGGTGCCGCGAAGTAGCTGTGCACGAAGTAGAACCACGAGCCGTCGGGCACGCCGGCCCACACCGGGTGGGCCGCTGCGCGGCCGCCCCGTTGCTGGTGCACGCGGTTCCAGCCCATCTGCGGCACCTTGTAGCGGCTGCCGTCGGGCTGGCGTCGGCCTTGCAGGTCGAAGCGGCGCACGCGCCCGGGGATCAGGCCCAGGCCTGGGGTGTCCTGCTCCTCGCTGTGGTCCAGCAGCATTTGCATCCCCACGCACACGCCCATCAGCGGCTGGCGTGCGGCGGCGTCGAGCACGGCTTCGAGCATCCCGGAGGCCCGCAGCTCGTGCATGCAGTCGCGCATCGCACCCTGTCCGGGCAGCACCACACGGTCGGCGCTCCAGACCTCCTCGGGATTCGACGTGACGACGACGCGGATGTCGGTGTCGCGCGCCACGTGCGCCACGGCCTGCGACACCGAGCGCAGGTTGCCCATGCCGTAGTCGACGACGGCCACGGTGGCAGGCATGTCTACAGCGCTCCCTTGGTGGAAGGGATGTGGCCGGCCATGCGGGGGTCCGGCGCCAGCGCCATGCGCAGTGCCCGGGCGAAGGCCTTGAACACGGTCTCGCACTGGTGGTGCGCGTTCTCGCCCTTGAGGTTGTCGATGTGCAGCGTCACGAGCGCGTGGTTGACGAAGCCCTGGAAGAACTCGTAGGTGAGCTGCGTGTCGAAGCCGCCGATCATGCCGGCCTTGAAGGGCACGTGCATGTGCAGGCCAGGTCGGCCCGAAAAGTCGATGACGACACGCGACAGCGCCTCGTCCAGTGGCACGTAGGCGTGGCCGTAGCGCGTGATGCCGCGCTTGTCGCCGACAGCGCGCGCGACCGCCATGCCTAGCGTGATGCCGACGTCCTCCACCGTGTGGTGGCCGTCGATGTGGAGGTCACCCTCGGCTTCGATCTCCAGGTCGATCAGCCCGTGGCGGGCGATCTGGTCGAGCATGTGGTCGAAGAAGCCGATCCCGGTGGCGAGTTTCGCGTCGCCGCGGCCATCCAGAGCCAGGCGGACCCGGATCCGGGTCTCCTTGGTGTCGCGCCGCACTTCGGCGCTTCGGGGGGCGGGCGTGTCCATGGGCGGCTCCAGTCGAAGGGGGTCAGGGGCGCGGCCCCAGGCAGGCCTGCAGCGCGTCGAGCATCTGGCGGTTCTCTTCGGGCGTGCCCACGGTCAGGCGCAGGCAGTTCGCCAGCAGTGGGTGCAGGCCGGCGATGTGCTTGACCAGGATGCCGCGCGCCTTCAGGCCCTCGAAGGCTTGTCTGGAGTCCGGCACGCGCACGAGGATCATGTTGGCTTCGCTGGGGTAGGGGCGCACGCCGGGCAGGGCCGCCAGGGCCAGCAGCAGCCGCGCGCGCTCTTCGCGCAGCACCGCTGCCTGGCGCGCGTACTCATCGGCGTGCTCCAGCGCGAACAGCGCGGCCTCGGCGTTCAGCGCGCCGACGTTGTAGGGCGGCCGGACCTTGTCGATCTCCTCGATCAGCGCTGAGTGCCCGCACAGATAGCCCAGACGCACGCCAGCCAGGCCGAACTTCGACAGCGTGCGCATCACCAGCACGTGCGGGTGCGCGGTCAGGCGGGGCAGCCAGCTGCGCGAGGCGAAGGGCTGGTAGGCCTCGTCGATGACGACGAAGCCCTGCTGCCGGCCGACCGCCTCGACGATGCGGTCGACGATGGCGTCGTCGAACAGGTTGGCGGTCGGGTTGTTCGGGTAGGCGATGTAGGTCAGGGCCGGGCGGTGCTGCTCGACGGCCGACAGCATCGCGGCCTCGTCGAGCTCGAAGTCCGTGGTCAGCGGCACGCCGACGAAGCGCAGCCCGCGCAGCGTGGCGCTCATCTCGTACATCACGAAACCCGGCAGCGGTGCCAGTACCGTCGCGCCGGGCTTCATGCAGGCCACGGACAGCATGTCGATCAGCTCGTCCGAGCCGTTGCCCAGCGTCAGCGCGCAGCCCGCCGGCAAGCCGGCGTGGCGGGCCAGTGCCTCGCGCAGCCGCGCCGGGCCCTCTCCGGGGTAGCGGTTGATCGCGACGCGGCCCAGGCGTTCGCCGAGTTCACGCTGCAGCTCGGCCGGCAGCGTGAACGGGTTCTCCATCGCGTCCAGCTTGACGAAGCCGGCGCTGGGTTGGATCGCGTAGGCGTGCATCGACTGCACGTCCTGGCGCAGCGTGGCCTGCAGCCGGGCAGACAACGGGGTGGACGACGAACTCATGCGCAGGCCTCCGGGCGGGTGGCGTAGGCGCTGGAGGGCGCAGCCCACGGGGTGTGCGGGCGCGGCACCTTCATGGCCTGCGCAAGCGCATCTGCGCCGCACCTGCGTGCGCCTGCAGGCCTTCGCCCAGCGCCAGCTCGGCGGCGATCGGCCCGAGCGCCTGGGCCCCGGCCTCGCTGACCTCGATCAGGCTGGTGCGCTTTTGAAAGTCGTAGACGCCCAGCGGCGACGAGAAACGCGCCGTGCCCGAGGTCGGCAGCACGTGGTTGGGCCCGGCACAGTAGTCGCCCAGGCTCTCGCTCGCCCATGCCCCGAGGAAGATCGCGCCGGCGTGCTTCAGCAGCGGCTCCCAGCGGTGCGGCTCGGCCGAGCTGACCTCCAGATGTTCCGGTGCGATGCGGTTGCTGATGACGCACGACTCTTCCATGGAGCGGGTGTGGATCAGCGCGCCACGGCCTTCGAGCGAGGCGCGGATCACCGCCTGTCGTGGCATGCCGGGCAGCAGACGGTCGATGGCGGCCTGCACCGCGTCGAGGTAGGCGGCATCGGGACACAGCAGGATGCTCTGCGCGAGTTCGTCATGCTCGGCCTGGCTGAACAGGTCCATCGCCACCCAGTCCGGGGGCGTCGTGCCGTCGGCCAGCACGAGGATCTCGCTCGGCCCGGCGATCATGTCGATGCCGACCTGTCCGAAGACCCGGCGCTTGGCGCTGGCCACGTAGGCGTTGCCCGGGCCGGTGATCTTGTCCACGCGCGGGATCGTCGCCGTGCCCCAGGCCAGCGCGGCCACGGCCTGCGCGCCGCCCACGGTGTAGGCGCGACTGACGCCGGCCACCGCCGCCGCCGCCAGAACCAGGTCGTTGCGTTCGCCGCGTCCGCCCGCGGTGGCCGGTGGGTCGCCGCCCGGGCCGCCGGTGGCCACGCTGCCGCGCACGGGTGTGGGCACCACCATGACGATCTCGCCCACCCCGGCCACCTGCGCCGGGATCGCGTTCATCAGCACGCTGGACGGGTAGGCGGCCTTGCCGCCGGGCACGTACAGGCCGACGCGGTCCAGCGGCGTCACCTTCTGGCCGAGCAGCGTGCCGTCGTCGTCGCGGTACTGCCAGCTGCGTCCGCAGGCCTCGAGCTGACGCTCGTGGTAGGCCCGCACCCGCTGCGCGGCCGCTTCCAGCGCCGCGCGCTGGGCCGGCGTGATGCGCGCCAGGGCGTCGGCCAACTCGCGCGGCGTGATCTCCAGCGCCCGCACCTCGTGCGCGTGCAGCCCGTCGAACCGCGCCGTGTACTCGAGCAGGGCGGCGTCTCCACGCGAGCGGACGTCGTCCACGATCGCCGCGACCCGGCCTTCGATCGCCGCGTCGGTCTCGGCCGACCAGTGCAGCACGGCCGTGAAGGCGGCGTCGAAATCGGTGTCGCTCGTGCAGAGCCGGCGCAGGGCGACGGGCTCACCCGCTGCGGTGGCCGGCGCGGTCTTGACCGCTCGGCCGGCGCCCTCCTGGAGTCCTGCAGTCATGTCGCCATCCTCTCCTCGGACGCGCCCCGCACCGCTGCGGCCAGCCCGTCGATCAGCGCGCGCATCGGTTCACGCTTGAGCTTGAGCGACGCCTGGTTCACCACCAGCCGGGCGCTGATGGCCATGATGTGCTCGACCTCGACGAGCTGGTTGGCCTTCAACGTGCTGCCCGTGGACACGAGGTCGACGATCGCGTCGGCCAGGCCCGTCAGCGGCGCCAACTCCATCGATCCGTAGAGCTTGATCAGGTCGACGTGGACGCCCTTGTCGCTGAAGTGCCGCCTCGCGATCTGGGTGTACTTGGTGGCCACCCGGATGCGCGAGCCCTGGCGCACGGCGCTTGCGTAGTCGGAGTCGGCGCGCACGGCCACGCTCATGCGGCAGCGTGCGATGCCCAGGTCCAGCGGACGGTACAGGCCGTCGTCGCTGTGTTCGAGCAGGGTGTCGAGACCCGCCACGCCGAGGTCGGCGCCGCCGTGCTGGACGTAGGTCGGCACATCGGTGGCGCGCACGAGCACGACGCGCAAGCCGTCCCGGTTGGTCGGCAGGATGAGCTTGCGGCTCTTGTGAGGGTCTTCGGTCACCTCGATGCCGGCGACGCGCAGCAGGGGCAGGGTCTCTTCGAAGATGCGGCCCTTGGACAAGGCGAGGGTGATCATCGGCTCGGGTTTCCTGGTGTCTTCGGGGGGGTGGCGGCGTCGACGCGGGCGGTGTCGACGCCCCGTCCGTCAGCGCTTCATCGCACGCGCTCGATGTCGGCCCCGAGTTGACGCAGCCGGGCCTCCATCGCCTCGTATCCGCGGTCGAGGTGGTAGATCCGGTCGATCTGTGTGGCGCCGTCGGCCACCAGCCCGGCGATGACCAGGCTCGCGGAGGCGCGCAGGTCGGTGGCCATCACGCGCGCGCCCGACAGGCGCGACACGCCCTGGACGACGGCGGTGTGGCCGTCGATCTGGATGTCCGCGCCCAGACGCTTGAGTTCGTCCACATGCATGAAGCGGTTCTCGAAGATCGTCTCCGAGATCTTGGCCGCGCCGTCGGCCACGCAGTTCACGGCCATCAGCTGGGCCTGCATGTCGGTCGGGAAGGCCGGGTACTCGCTGGTGCGAAAGCTCACCGCGCGCGGCCTGGCGTGGGCGCGGATGCGGATCCAGTCGTCCCCGCTGTCGATCTGCGCGCCCGTCTCCCGCAGCTTGTCGATCACCGCATCGAGGTGCTCGGCGCAGGCCTGCCGCAGGACCACGTCGCCGCCGGCCGCGGCCACGGCACACAGGAAGGTGCCGGCCTCGATGCGGTCCGGGATGATGCGGTGGGGCGCGGCGGGCGCGTGCAGGGCGTCGACCCCCTGGATGCGGATGCGGCTCGTGCCGTGGCCCTCGATGCGCGCGCCCATCGAGATCAGCAACTCCGCCAGATCGGGGATCTCGGGCTCGCGTGCGGCGTTCTCCAGCACCGTCTCGCCATCGGCCAGGGTGGCGGCCATCAGCAGGTTCTCGGTGCCGGTGACGGTGACCATGTCCGTCGTGATGCGCGCGCCCTTCAGACGCGAGGTCTTGGCGATGATGTTGCCGCGCTCGACCGTGATCTGCGCGCCCATGGCCTGCAGGCCCTTGATGTGCTGGTCCACCGGGCGTGAGCCGATCGCGCAGCCGCCGGGCAGCGAGACGATGGCCACCCCGAAGCGCGCCAGCAGCGGGCCCAGCACGAGGATGGAGGCGCGCATGGTCTTGACCAGTTCGTACGGTGCCACGGGGTTGTTGACCGGGCCGGCGTCGATGGTCAGCGTGTGGGCAGCCCCGTCATGCCCGTTCAGGGCGTGGCCGGTCGCGGGCGCTTCATCGCCCCAGGTGGCGACGGCACCCATCTGGCGCAGCAGCGTGAGCGTGGTGTGGACATCCTGCAGTCGCGGGACGTTGTGCAGGGTCAGTGGCGTGCCCACGAGCAGGGCCGCGCAGAGTTCGGGCAGGGCGGCGTTCTTGGCGCCGGAGATCGCGATCTCGCCGCTCAGCGGGCGGCCGCCGCGGATGTGTAGTCGGTCCATGGGCGAGGGGTGCGTGCGCGGGCGCGCAGTCAGTCAGTGGTGCCGCAGGCCCGCCGACGCTGGACGCCCGGCGGGCACGGGCGTCGGCTCGATGAGCCTCGAGACCGGGGCCGGCTTCAGTGGCCGGCAGGCCCGGCCGGGGGCCTCGCCGCCGCATGTTCTGCCGGCGTCAAGGTCTTCATCGACAGGGCGTGGATCTGCTTACGCATTCTATCGCCGAGGGCCGTGTAGACCCGCTGGTGCCGCCGCACGCGCGACAGGCCGTCGAACTCCTCGGAGACGATGGTGGCGAAGAAGTGCCGGCCATCGCCCTCGACCTCGAGCACGGCGCAATTCATGCCGGCGGCGATGAAGGACCGGACGTCGGCGGGGGTGGGATCGCTCATGACGGCGATTATCGATCGACCCGATGTGCGGGCTGTTGGACTGGGACTGGGACTGGGACTGGGACTGGGACTGGGACGGGGCGCAGCGGTGCCGTGTGCGTCCTGTTGACCGGGCTGCGGGCATCGAGGTTACCGATGGTCACGACGGGTGGTCACCGGCTCGGGCGGGTTCTCTCCTAGACTGCGACCCTCGGCCTGCCGATGTCCCGCGCCCACATGCCGTCCTTCATCCTCTCGGCCGCACCTCCCCGCCAGCGTCGATCGGCAGGGCGGGCCGTGGCGCGCTGTCTGGCCTGGGTGCTCGCTGCCGCAGCGGCCTGGTGCCCAGCCGCATCGGCCTGGGCCGACGACGTGGCACGGGTGATCGTCGGATTTCGCGCGGAGGTCCTTCCCTTTGGCGCCGACGGCGGACCGCGGTGGGTCGGCGCCGAGGGCGTCCAGGCCCAGGCCCAGGCCGAGCGCCTGGGGCAGCGCCTGGGCCTGAGGCTGACGCCCGGCCGATGGGTAGGGCCGCGCACGCAGGTGCTGAGCGCGCCAGGGATCGACTCGGCCTGGCTGGTCGACAGGATCGCGCGCGATCCGGGCGTCGCCTATGCGTCCATCGACGGTCGTGTCCGCACGATGGCCGCGCCGAACGATCCCTTGTATGCCTCGGTGGCCTTGCGGGGCTCGGCGGCCGGCGGCCCAGTGGCCGGCCAGTGGGCGCTCAAGCCCGCCACGCCCGCGACACCGTCGGCGATCGACGCCGAGTCGGCGTGGGCCCGGTCCACCGGCCGCGGGGTGGTCGTGGCGGTGCTCGACACCGGCGTGCTGGCCGACCACCCGGATCTTCACGGGCAATTGCTCCCAGGGTGGGATTTCGTGAGCGCGGTCGCGCAGGCGCACGATGGTGACGGCCGCGATGGCGACGCTGCCGACCCCGGCGATGGGTTGAGCGATGCCGAGGTCAACACCGTCGGTGGGCTGTTTTTCGGCGGGGCGCCGACCTGGTGCTCGACCTTCAACCGCGCAACACGGCGCTACGACGCGCTGGACAGTTCGTGGCACGGCACGAAGATCTCGGCACTGATCGCCGCACGGGCGAACGAGGCCTACGGCATGAGCGGCGTCGCGCCCGACGCCCGGATCCTGCCCGTGCGGGTGCTCGGCAAGTGCGGTGGTGTGGATTCCGACATCATCGCCGGGATGCGTTGGGCCGCAGGCCTCGAGGTGGACGGCCTGCCCGGCATGCAGGTGCCGCGCGCGCGGGTGCTCAATCTCAGCTTGGGCGGCAGCGGTGCCTGTTCGGCGGCCTACCAGCAGGCCATCGACGAGGTCGTCGCCAGGGGCGTGTCGGTCGTCGTGGCCGCCGGCAACAGCGCCGGACAGGCGGTGGGCACGCCCGCCAACTGCCGGGGTGTGATCGCCGTGGGCGGCCTGCGGCATGTCGGCACCAAGGTCGGCTTCTCGGACCTCGGGCCCGAGATCACGCTCGCGGCGCCCGGCGGCAACTGCGTCAACATCGAGTCAGGCGCGCCCTGTCTGTACCCGCTGCTGACGGCCACGAACACCGGCTCGCCGGCGCCGGACGCTTCGGGATACGCGCACACCGACAGTTTCGATTTCACCGTCGGGACGAGTTTCGCCACCGCCCTGACCTCGGGCACCGCGGCCCTGATGCTGGCGGCGCGGCCCGACCTCGGCGTGGCTGACGTGCAGGCCGTGCTGCGGCACAGCGCCCGACCTTTCCCTGCGTCGTCCGGGGGCGACACGGTGCCGCAGTGCCGGCCGCCCGATGCGCGGGAGCAACTCGAATGCCACTGCACGAGCGCGTTGTGTGGGGCCGGCATGCTCGACGCACGGGCCTCCGTCGACAACGCGTTGGCCTGGACCCCGGTGTCTGCCGCCCCGGCCTCGGGCGGCGGCGCGATGTCCCTGGGCTGGCTGCTCGGGCTGCTCGCCACCGCGCTGTGGCTGCGCAGGCGCTGACGCGCGCCCGGCTCGGATCCGCCGCCTGGGTGTGCCGCCAGCCTGCCGCAGCCCGGGCCCCTCAGGGCGATCGAGGCGGGGCGGCCGCCTTGTCCCCCGGCGGGTCCGATCCTGGGGTGGCCGCTGCCGCCTGACGCGCCAGCGCGGCCGAGACATCGCGCGGGCGCAGCACCTGCACGCTCTCGGGTCGCACCTGCTGCTCCAGGCGGTGGGGCTCGCGCCCGGCCATCGAGGGCGGCGGCGGTGCCAGCGGGCCGAGCCAGCCCTGCGTCCAGGCGAAGAAGACGGCGTTCGCCGACAGCAGTGCCACTGCGGCAGCCCTCAACATGGCCAGGGCACCCCTGAGGCTGGCCTGGGCGGGCTGGCCTCTGCCGCGGCCTCGGCCAGCCGGATGCTGACCTCCCCCGATGTCACGACATGCAGCCGGCCGCTGGGGTCCCGCACCCGCAGGGCGCCAGCCTCGTCGATGCCCTCGGCCCGCCCCAGTGGGACCTCGGGCGAGGTGGTCGTGACCTGCCGGCCCTGCAGCAGGTCGCGGGCACGGAAGGCCTCGACGAAGCCCGGCAGGCCTTCACGCTCGAAGCGGTCCAGCGCCTGCATCAGCGCGGGCGCGATGCGGTGCAGTGCCGCGATCGTCGTGGTGCCCGGGGCGATCTCCTGCAGCCAGGCCAGACCGCTGGCGAACTCGCCGCTGCCCAGCGGCAGGATGTTCAAACCCACGCCGATCACGCCCCAGCGCTCGCGGGCATTGCCCGTGGTCTCGATCAGGATGCCCCCCAGCTTGCGGCCGCCGCTGTCCGCGCGAGGATCGTGCAGCCACAGGTCGTTGGGCCACTTCAGGCCGATGCGCGGGCGTTCGGGCGGTGGGCTCGGGTCCAGCGCCTGCGCGATCGCCACACCGACGGCCAGCGACAGCCCGGACAGGTCGGGCCGATGCAATCGCAAGCCGAGAGAGAACGTCAGCGACGCGTCGGCCTGGGCATGCCAGGTCCTGCCGAGGCGGCCGCGCCCGGCCGTCTGCCGGCGGGCGACGAGCAGGCGCGGCGTGTGGGGACCGTGCGGGGTGTGCACGGTATGCGGGGTATGCGGGGTATGAGGACCCCGCCCGCGCAGCGCCTGGAGCAGGGCCGTGTTGGTCGAGCCGATCTCCTCGACCAGGTCCACGACCAGCGCCGGCCACGATGTCTGCAGCGCTCGCCGCAGACCGTCGATCGCCCCAGGCGCGCCGAGCGGGCCAGTCGACGCACCTGTCGGGCGCATGGGCGGGTCCTGCGGGCGCATCGTCAACCCCTGGCCGACCGTCGTCGCCGCGGCGCCAGCATCGTGCCCCGGCAGTTCACGCTGCCGCAACAGCAGGCGTATTCGAGCTCCAGACGCCGCGTGCGACGCCCATCGATCGTCAGGCGGTAGTCGAAGGACAGTTCCTCGCCTGGTCGCAGGTCGCGCAGCGCCCGGATGAACACGCGTCGCCCGACGATCTCCGAGTCGCAGTTCGGCTCGCACGAGTGGTTGATCCAGCGCGCCGAGTTGCCACCGTGCTTGCCGTCGATCACATGCGTGTCGTCGACGTGGAAATAGAAGGTGTGTGTGGGCTGCGCCGGGTCGTGCGGGTGGCGGCGCAGCGCCTCTTCCCAGGGGATGACCTCACCGGTGTACTCGAGGATGCGCTCGCCCGCGGCGATGGCCCGCATCGCGAACACGCCGCGCCCGTGCACGCCGCTGCGCCGCACCTGCGTGCGCCGGGCCCCATGCCGTGGAGGATGCCGCACGGCCGGCATCGAGGCGCCATGCTCGACAGGGCTGCGGTGGCGTGAGGTTGGCTCCATTCTGTACATTGAGGGTGGGCGGGCGTGCGCGTGTGTGCGCCCATGCGTGTGCGCAGTGCGCGCGCACGACGGATGGATTCTAGTGTAGTGTTTGATTCTTGAGTGAACTTAAATGCCCAGTCCCGGTCCAATGCTCTACTTGGGCTTGAAGCGGAGTAGGGAAGTGCGAGTTGCGCCGGCGATTGTTCTGAGCGATGAGGA
>Ga0172373_10003657_pt1 | contig 22281 bp, 18 predicted proteins | sample Lak10m_2_FD_114546 | JGI IMG/M metagenome (GOLD analysis project Ga0172373, IMG submission 114546) | Freshwater microbial communities from Kabuno Bay, South-Kivu, Congo - kab_092012_10m | ecosystem: Environmental > Aquatic > Freshwater > Lake | place: Democratic Republic of the Congo...
ACGAATATCATCTATATCAACTTTTATATCGATTACTTTGTTATTTGACGTTGCTACCACGTAATTGTATGCAACAAAAAACAGTCGTGATCCTCCGAATTCCTGAAATACATTGAATGTTGTGTTGAGTCTCCAATCAAGTTCTTCATATCTACTTGCCAAATTAAGTTCTATATCTTTTGAATTCAACAAACGCACATATTCACTTGTATAATCATGAGTTTGATTTTTTACTGGTTCGAAACAAATGTATAAAGATTCTTCATATGCTCGTTGTAGTTTATATTTTCTTATTATGTTTTCATTGTTCCAATCTTCAATGTCCGTTGGAATTTTAAAGTGTTCAAGAAAGAAGTTTACATTAGAATAATGAAAACAACTAGCTAACATATTTGTTTGTGAATCAACCATTGTTCCCCAACAAGATATAAACTTCTTTTGATTTGTGTTTATCATGTCAAGATGATGTCGTATAGAATCAAATGATGATTCGTTAAAAATGTTATCGTCTTCTGTATAAAAGACGTTTTCAATTCCAATTGATTTTGCAAACTCAAAAATAAGTTTGGTGTTTCTGGCAATAGTTACATTGTGGTTAACACAATATGTGAATACCAAAAGATTGTTTACTTTTAAAAAGGGACTGGCCAAATCATTGTTGTTTCCTAACAATTCATTACATCTACGCATATAGTTTTTGCTAAGAACAAACTTTTCACGGTTTATTATATAGTAATCTATATTTTTTGCAATATTTTCAGGTATATCGCATCCAGATATCACAATAACTGGCAATCCCAACTTTTTAAAATTCAATACCGACCGGTGCAATATATCTTGTTTTTTTTGATTGATGGGGTATGCATTGATCAAGACAGCATTTTTCATAAATTATTGTGGTATATTTTTCCATGTTGCAGATGTTGTATTATCTTTTTCATGATCTGGGCGGTCCATGCTAAAATAATAAATTGCGATTGAGTTTCGTGAAACTCCGTTGGGACAATTCAATTCGTGTGGATGTCCATGATATGCTGTGGGTGTTGTATTGAATATTACTGCTCGATTATATAACGGTGACGATGATTTAACCGCTGCAGTTATATCTTTGTTCCACAACTGTAGATTTCCTCCCCACGAATCTTGCCAGTTTTTGTTGAGATACAACAAAAGATTGATTCGCCGATACCAAGGATTATTTGGATGTTTATTAAAATCAGAATGTACTGATAGTCTGCCTCCTCTATCAATACGGTGCATTCCACCACCCACAAAATGTGGGTCCGCAATTAACCCACTTATACCGGTTAGTTTTTCCAATTTATCAAGCACCGGTCGAGAATTAAAATAATTCATCAATCGTTTTGTTGTTGGAGGTATATCGTTTATGTTAGCATCACACCAAGGACTGAAAAACTTTTTAACTTGATAATTTGTTGATTTGGGATCGTATCCCCAACACCCATAATTTTTGTATTCTTCTATTATTTGATCCAACATGTTTGTGTCGTTGACGAAGTTTTCAATAAAAACATGTGGATACGGATCCGCTTCTTTGTAGTTTTGTATGGCTTGATCGCTGACATCTAAATTGATCAGAGGTGTATCAACACTCTGTTTATCAGCGATAGAACTTTTATTTTTATATAAAACCGAGTTGAGTTTAGTGAGACCTATTTTCATAACAGTTTATAATTAACTTTGCTAGCATGTAAACACTTAAAATATTCTGAATTTTATTGTGTGTATGTTTTATATATATACGTATGACCGCCAAAGAGTTAAGAACATTGATTGTTGAAGTTCTCAACGAACGTGAAAACGAAAAAGTTGGCGATTACAAATATTACGGATTTTCAAACCAACAAGAAAAAGAAATTTTCAACAAAATAATTCATTACCACGAAATAAAAACTAAAGATTCTTTATCCAAGGAACGCATAGAAAATGAATTTGATACCTTGTATCAGTATATCGTAGGCAGAAACCCCGTTTTAAAAGACATTAACGTATATGTTGACAACTACGATCCAAAACGAACTCCTAGAATGGATTTGATTTCTGGTGTTATAGCAAGTATACCACCAGAAGATATTAAAAATTGGATAGAATTAACAAAAGGTTTTGGTCTGCTTAAAGTTCCAAAAAACTATCAAGTTGATTCATCTGAAACGAGATACGTAAAACTTAAAAAAGTAGATTAATTTAATATTCTCTTATAAGCGCTTGCTGTGCTTGCTGTTTACTTATTAATAAAAATCTATAAAATAATTGTAATGAATATTAAATGTTGCGCTTGTTGTGCTTGCAGTAGTAAGGTTATAAAAAACAAATGTCAAGTTTATTTAAAATGTTGTTTGTATTCTTGATGTCTTTCTTTCAGAAATGTGTTTGTGACTACAGTGTTGCTTATTCCTTTATCTAAAACAAATTTTTTAATATAATCATATCCAAATAAGTCAATCAATACTGGTACATAGATATCATTCACCATCCAACTGGAAAGAAATTTGACCATAAACGCTCCATCTTCAGCGGTTAAAGCTTGTTTTACTCTTTCAACTCCGATAATATCAATTATTGTTTTAATGTATTTTGTTTTATCTTGAATTGGAAATGGCATTTCTAAAAGCATTGCAATAACCGATGGGTTTAGATTTTCTGATGCAATATATTTTACAAATCTAAATGCTTGTGACGGTCCCTTTTTTGTTACCGATGCAAGATATTCTTTCACTTCGACTAGATAAGATTGTTTTAAAATAGATTTTTTCAACGCAGAGCCGATCATGTTCATGAAGTAATTAAAATAATCATCTGTATGTGGACACCTTTCCAATATTTCCAACAAGACGTGAGCCTCAAACCTTTCTAATACTTCCGGGTTCATTTGTTGAAAATAAGAAGACAACTTATTAACGCTTCCGTACACAAAAATAGCAAGAATCATATGGTAATCTGATATTTTTTCTTTGATATACATTTTCCGAACATCCATATAAAGGTTAATAAACTCGCTAGCTTTTGATTTTTCTCTAACACGCTTACTCAGATATTTTACAATTGAGAAGAATTTATAATCATTAATTGTGTTCACAATCTTTTCGCCGAAATTTTTAAATAAAAAAACAGGATTGAATTGTGCTACATCTTGTACATAAGTTGAAAATTCATGTCCATTGCTATCAAATGAAACAGTATTAAATTTATCTAAGTCAATAGCACTTAATACATATTCTACTTTATCGTCACTAAAATCACCTAGTGTACGGATAACTATGTTATCAAAATGACTCAGAAGTCTGACAACTGAATCTGAATCTAGGTGTATTTTGTCTTTAAACTCGGATGGACCCCCTAATAATTGAATACCTTCAATATATGACAAGTTCATATATGTACAAAGGTCAAAAAACATCCACGGGTTTCTTATAATACGTATTTTTGCACTTTCTAGAAATAGTGCATCTGCTTTTGCTGCATCCAATTTACGTGCTGCATGGTAAAGTCGTAGAAAAGAGACATAATTTGAACCCGAAATGGTGGAAATTGTATTTGTACCTAACGCATTAATAAATTTCCATACATGTTTATCAAAGGTTGGTGTAGTTACCACGTTGGTTATAAAATTACCCAAATCTGACATTGGTGATCTTGAATCAAACACAATCAAGTTTTTAGAATATAAATCTATGATGTAATCTATAGAATCTTCATATAGAGCCAACGTTACATCATATGATGAAACTTTCTTTTTATATTTTTCAACCAACAACTTCAAAAAAGAAAACGTATGTGATTCTGATCCAATGTTACGAGACATAGCACGGTCAACTGTCACCGTGTTTGTCATATAATCTTTTCCTAGAAACTCTTCAATAATAGGCCACTCAGATTCATCGTTATAAAAGAAAAGTTTTTCTGGGGTTTTTTGAAAATTAACGTGAAGATTCATCTTTTTAAAAATAAAATCTTTACCAAATAACTCTAATATTTTTTTAAAGTTGCCATACTCCAAAATAATAGATACAACATCATGTTGTTTAGATAATTCTCTAATAGCTTTTTGACCTTCTACGCTATTGATAATACAATCCAATTGATGTTCTTCAATCTCAACGTAACGATCTACTGTTGCTTTTTCTTCAAATTTACGTATGCTCAATTCAATAAAACGTTTCAATAGAGCTGGTTTGGACTTAACATATGCATATTGATCATCGGTTAATTCCAGACCAAATGATATATACTTGTTTTTTAAATCATCAGGCAAATCAAAAAATTTACTATCGGTCAAAGCAGAATTAGGAACAGAAACATCCAAGTAAAAAGATTTATCTTGATAATTTAGTTTTTTAAATTCATCATCTGGAACATGATCTCTAAATTTATTATACAAATTAACCTCACGGTCAGTCAATGGAACTGATTTAAAATACTCCTCCATTCCAGCTAACTTTGGTTGATGTTTCACTATTTCATTCCACGTCATTGAAGCATCATCGTCGTTATTGGAATTGGTTACAATATATTCACCGTCTCTAGTCACTTGAATTACAATAAAGTGCCAGGGATTTTCAAATGTGCCTGAAAATGGTTTGCTGAATTCTTTTTCTGTAGCCTCTATATCTTTGACAAAATAAAACGCTGGTTGAGTATATCCATAACGATAACGGTTATACATATTGCTGGAAGCGTCTCTTGAAACACACCAACTATAAGGACCACCGCCTTTATATTTTATACATGCGTGCTTATCTTTTGCGTAATAGATCTTTAATCCGTTCTTTTCAATCAACGGTTTAGCATCAATTTCAATATCTTCAATGTTACTTCCTTTTTGTTTAGACGCATCCACTTGTCCAAACACATAATCAACAAATGTTTCCAACTCTTGAAATGTTTTGTATTTATCAACATCAAAACGTGAATTTCCTTTTGGAACATTAACATTTTTAAGATCAGCATCTCTAGCAACCGTATATTTTGCAGTTGCAATCGTTTTAAATTTTTCGAGATAATCAACTACAATATTTTTATCGATACCCGCTTTGATAAACTTATCAAGTTGAGTTTTGTAATTTTCACGAAGACTTATCATATGTAATGTAGATAAATATATTACAAAACATGGTTGTAGTAATGATTCTTTGCTATATATTTATAACAAAAATGAATCCTTGCAAACGAATATGCAAATTAGATGACAACCAACAATGTATTGGTTGTGGTAGAACATGGGAACAAATTAAAGATTGGTACAGTTATCCGCCAGAACAGCAATACCAAATTGTTTGTGAGCTAATGAAGTTTGTGCCAAAAATCAAAAGCAAGTTTGATTCAAACTAAATCAACTGTACATTATAAATTCGCTCAAATCTAACTCAGTGACTTTGTAGCCTGATGTCATTGATGTTATTGTATTGTTTATATCGGTTATATAACTTGGCATATTTGTAGCCAATCCTGCCATACTTCCAAGTGTCATGTACCAGCCACCAATCAACACAATTTCATTATTAATAATTGTAGATACAATGTTGCCACTGTCTCCACCGATTAAAGCCTCAAAATAGCTGGCTTTGTTTGGATCTTTAGGTATGTTTATCAGTGTGTTTGTTGAACCGTGAGATGTGTTAATAACACCATTTTCGCCAATTAAAGCTTTTCTTTCTTGATCCGAATACAATAAAGGAAAGTTAATATCTTTGTTAAAGTATTTAAGATAATTAGATGGTAAAATACTGTACACTTTTAGAGATGCGTCAACTTCTCTATCTAACTCACCAATCATAATATCGGTGTTTGCAATTCGTTTAGTTTTTACAACGTTATAAGTAAATGACACATTGTTGTTGTTCACAAAAAATATCATGAACGGTAATGTAGAGTAAGGTACATGATTTGCTAACAGTATGTGTTTCTTTGTTACAAGAGTACCGCCACCGACTCCACCAAGAGGCACTATACACGCAGCATAACCAGTCAAATCAAGACTTTTTGCCCAACAATTGTTGTTTCGTGGCCAATTATAAGGATTGGCATACGGAGTCATTATATTTTTTTCTTTTTTATCTTTGATCAAATTATCAAAGTTGGAAGTTATATGACAAAACAAATCTGATTTGGTTGGTGTAGAAACGTTTGTTTGTTTTTTTGATTCCACAATAATTGCGTCAATAATTTGATTAAGTTGCGTTCTAAGTTTTTCTAGTTCAGTCATAAATTTCCTTTAATTTTACACGTTTTCTTCTGCTGTTGCAATCAAATCATTCACGTGCTTTTGAGCTTGTGCACCGCCCAACAATATGGCTTTGATAACAGGTATTTCTGAGTTATAAAATAGTTTCTTGATGATCGGCAACAATTCAATTTTGTCTGGCGGAATCAACTTTCTCAATTTCATTTCCAAAGCTGGACCTGCCATTATTTGTTTGGTTTCATCATCCAATGTTTCAGTGTCCAATTCATCTTGTGATGCCAAATCCATGCTCAAATAATCACCAAATCCTTTGACCAATTCATGAACCAAGTACGGAAATGACATGGCTCTTACTTTTATTTTATACTTATCACCAGTTGGTATTACTTGCTCACTACCCACTGCAGCAGAACGAACAAGATCGCTGGTAATCGCAACATCAGGTGTCATATAGTATCCAATTTGTGTTATGGCAGCCAACACACCATATTTATTAGCTAAGTTTGGACTCATTTCATCCAACTGTTCTGATATAAGATTAAACAAAAACAATTTGTTTACAGCATCACCTTGTGTCATGTAGTTTGCCAATGTTCTTCTCAACTTGCCTTCACTCTCCAACTCATTATTGAGTTGCATATTGAGAGTTTCAGCTACAGTCAAACCGCTTGGTAACTCTTGATTTAGTTTGTCAACTGTAATTGATTTGGTCAAATCTGCTGTACCCATCTTGACATCAAGCAATATTTCACCACTATCTACCATTGCTTTAAGATGTTTATATTCGTTCAAATTCAATACCACATCCACCGCCATTTTTTCTAAACGAGGTTTTAGTGACAATTCAATTGATTGCAAGTCACGTAGTGTTTTGAATGCAATCATCATCATGGTTGGAAAGTTAGGAAACTTGTTTTGTAGTTCATTGACATTTACATTCAAATAACGAGCAACTCTTTGAATGTTTTGTTTGTAACTTTCACTGGTGATGATTTCCAAGTATCGATCTGCTTCCGGCCCCAAATCAGGTAGTATTTGTTCAACATAATCCTTTTCATCTTCAATCTTGGATCTTTTGCTTGGATCAATAAAGTCTGGGTTGTCACCCACGTCTATTGCTTCTTCCATTTTATTGTGACGACTCAGAAACGCCTTTACATCGTGGCTTAAAGCCTTAGGCCTTGGTGCAATACCGGGTCTTGTAGGTTTTAGAGGATTAGGACGTGTTGAAGGTTTAACAGGTGTAGGCGGACGTTCTGGCTTGGTAGGCGGTGGTTCAATAACTGGTGCTGGTTGCTCGTTCATGATTTCATCAATCAAACCACCAATTATTTCTCTTAAGGATTGTTCCATATATAAATAAATAGTGATTCAAATTAAAATTACTTTGTTATAAGTAAAAAAAAGACTTGACTTATTTCGGCGGACTAGTATATTTATAACCATGAAAATCAAGAAAAGCGAACTCAAGAACCTCATCAAAGAGTGTGTTGCTCAAGTTTTGACGGAAAATTCTCAACCTCAACCCTATGACTTTGATGCAGATTGGAAGCGTATGGATGAAGCTGGCGTTCCTGTGGTTCATCTTAATGATGATCAATACAAGTCTTTTGTTTCTCGTATTAATGAAGTCACTTCTTATAAAAGTGCGGAAAATGTAATCAAAGAGGTTCTAAAAGGATAATTATGATCATTCAAGAAGTAGTAAAAGAAAATGTTCCTTTTAGAAAAGGCGTTGATACTAATATCCGAACTCATAAATTTGAAAAAGAATTAAAGGATTTAAAACGATCAAATCCTCAAGCTCATAAAGAAACAGTAGAACAAATGGATTCATGGTTAAATGGTACAAATACCACTCCCATGTTTGAATTTAAAAACCGTTTAACTACAGGTATACCATCAAGAAATATTAAAGTATACGGTGTTCAAGTAAGACACAGAAAACCACCAGTTCATGCGATTGTTTTTGTTGAAAGAACCGCAACTGGTGGTTTATCATTTACATGGCATCGTCTATTTGATAGTTATGATGAATATCAAAGAAGAGCACTATCTCCTAGTGATGCTTTAGGAATTGCTCAATCCTATTACGGTACACGTGAAATTTAATTATTTAGGTTGAACATCTGGTACACAATAGTTTGGTTTGCATTGACCAAACTTGATTGGACTTTTCAACAACAATGTACCAAATATATAATCTGCATTAAAATAGAAAACTGTAAAAGTCTTTGTATTTCAATATATGTTCATTCACAACTCTAACTGATTTTAATATGTCAAACTCTTCAACTGTAATATAACCCCCAGATAGTAATTCGTTTAATTCCACATCTTTCATTTGAACACGACTTTTTACAATATTATCAATAATATCTTTTTTATGTTCTCCTGCCAATTTTAATAGTTTTATACAAACTTTATACCTATCCGTATAATATGGAACAAATCTTGTCAATAGTTCTTTAGTCAAAGGAAGATTGTATTTTAAATACAAGTCCAAATAATAACTTTTATTTTGAAGTGTCGGTATAATATTCCAAAATGATTTTGACAACAAAATTTTTGGTATTGATATTCCATTTTTTTCTAAAAGTGCAATAATTTTTTCTTTGTCCCTTGAATAGTCTAACATTGTAGCGAACATTTTAGCGGTATACTTTATGTTTAAATCGTTTCGGTTTATTATAGATTCAATAGCAGACTGGTCGGTGACAAACTCATAAAATAAATCAATAAAATTTTCAATTTTAACCTTATACTTTGCTAAAAAATCTAATAGGGCATCAAACGTTTCACTTTTAAAATAGTGACGAATCCAACCAATGGTACGTGGTGTTATCAAATCTCCAATAGAAACGTTCATTTTTAAAAACGTATCAATTGTTTGTTCCAAGTTTTGTGTATACTTAAAAATAACATTCAATTGTGAGTAATTGGTTTTTTTATACATAGCTATCATTTTTTTGGCTAGGGCATCAATCACCAACGAAATACGTGGTTTGTCACCATAACGAATATTGAACAAGAAAATCTCCAAAATAGGTGGAGACAAAGGAACATTTCTTTTTATCAATGTCAAAACAGTTTTCGCCATGTTTCTAGGCGACGACTCTTCAACCAAACTTTCAATTTGTTTTGTTGATAAACTGGAAGGTTTTTTTAAAATAGCTGCAATAATTTGATCTTTTTTCCGTGACTCCGATGGATATAACCCCAGCAATTTTTTTATGTCGTCGTTTGAAAAAAGTATGCGTTGTTTTAACAACACATTTAATTTGTCTTTGTTCAAATTTCCCACCAAGTATTCATAGTTTTGTGTCAATATGTTCCAATCAAACTTAACTTTTGATAAAAACTCTATAAACTCATTTAAATGCTTGGTGATAATCAACCCACGTGTAACCGAGAAAGAACCTAATATACGATCTTTTGGTATTTTCTTTTTGATTAGATATTGGTAGATTTTATAAGCATACTCAGGCGACGAACTATCCATTGCGGACTCAAACACATTCTCAAAGTTTTCCGCCAAGGTTTTTGTTATGTCTATATTTTTGTTTAAAAACCAATTTATTGCATCAATTGAATATGCATTTTGTCTTAACAACAGAGCAGACGTAGCAGCACTTATAACAATTTTTTTGATGGGTATATGTTTTTCGAGATACTCAATAAAATCAGTACCCATAATGTGTACAAGATTGTCAATATCTTTTTTTGACAAACGATCAACGTATTTATCTAAAAGATTGGTTTTTATCAAAACGTCAATTTGCGTAGGTGTCAATCCATAGGAGGTAGAATCTTTTAACCATTCCAAAAACTCTCTAAGTGATATTTCTGCATATCTTTTGAACAAGTTTTTATCAGATTGTATATTATCGTATTGGTTTTGACTCAGTGAATGCGGTTGATTAATATATTTGTTTTTAAGTTCTGTTGGCAATAATGCAAATATATCATCATCAATTGCAAAATCATGAACATCAATATATAAAGATTTGTCTTCATATGACATTTTTTTAAAATCTTCAACATTCGGTATATATCTTTTATAATAACGTATTGTGGTAGCAAGGTCTGGCGTTAATGGTTTGGGAATAAACTTATCATGTAATCCTTTTAGTTTTGGTTGTATTTTAACAATTTCATTCCAACTCATCGGTTCGTCACCATCATTATTGGCGCTTGTAACTATATAGTTTTTTTCATCAAATTTGTTAAAATCTTTGTTTGCGAGAACTTGAATTACAAAAAAATGCCATTTGTTTTTAAAGTGTCTGGGATCGCCATTCCATGTTTCCAACTCTTTTTTTGTTGCTTCAACATCTTTTATAAAATAAAAAGAAGGCAGGTTTTTATTGCTACGATAACTATAAAACATGTTGCTTCTTTTAGCTGCTACACACCAACTATAATTAACATTACCTTTGATAGACACACATGTTTTTGGATCTTCACCGTAATAAACTTCAATACCGTTATGAGAAAACTCTGGTTTACCATCAAACTGAAATGTTTCGGGTTTCAATGCAACATTGGCACCAACTGCATCAACAAACAATTCAAACGGATGCCAATCGTTATATTTGCTAATATCAAATCGATCTAAACCTTGGGGCAAACCTTCAATGTTTACTGTAAGAGCTTCTCTTGGCTTTATTTTACGAATTCTATTGAAACGTGCAATATAATCGTCAACAATAACAGACGTAAGATTTGGGTCTTTTGCTAACCACTTTTTCTTTTGGTCATCACCAAACGCTTCCAAAAACATCAATTCGGTTAAACTTATCATATTGATATAAATATATCAAATACAACGAATACAACACATTGTTGTTGATAAAATCAAGGTGTTTTTGATTTGTTCATGAAGTTTTCATTGAATTTGAACTTCATGTCAATCATAGTCACACCGCCCCAACTCCATGGTTGTTCATCTAAAATAGTCAAATATCCAATTTTTTCAGCTTTTTTAATGAGTCTATAACTGGTTGTTTCACGTGCATTACAAGTAATTGTTTTGTCCTTATATTGACGTAACACACTGAAAAATGCTTTTACACCACTAATAGACATTCCACCATCACTTGCCCAATCAGCAATTTCCAATTCGTTTCCTTGTACACAACCCAAAATAAACCAATTGCTTCCCATATGAAAAACAATATTGTTGACATTACATTCCAGATAATCAGCAATATCATAAACGTCCAATTGACCACCACCTTCAATATATGAATTGATGAATTGCATGTGTGGAGGATATGCTTTACGTTCAATATCCAACGCTTTATCCAAGTTTTCTTGACTGAAACTTGAATTTTCAAACAACAAATCAGCATAATATCGTTTGTATTCTTTGATCACTTTGTTGTTATATTTACGCCCAGCATTGTATGTTCTCAAATAAGAATACAACTTGGTCTTGATTGTTTTGGATAAAAACTGCAAAAAGATATTGATATGATCTTTAACTTGAAGACCATAATTTTCCATGACACGCATTATGCTTTCAAATTCAGTATAATTTAAAGTGTTGTTGTGCGTTTTTATGTAAACTCCAATAACTTTTAAATAATCTTGAATATTGTTATCTAACGGACTGTCAACCGCCAAACGATGAAAACCATCATACATTGCATATCTAAAATACAATTTTGTAAACCACTGTAAAAATACATAATTGGTTGATTTTATGAAATTTTCAAAACCAGTAGTAATTTTTCTGTTTTTAAGAAACTTCAACAAATCAATATTGTTACGTCCAAAAAGATTATATGTAGTTTCTATTTCAGCAAACTTATCAGCGGGTATTTTATACAAAAATTCTGATAGTTCTGATAAAATTGCAACAGGTACTTGTTTTTCTTCTTGTTGAAACGAACGAAAATCACGAATGTTATTAACAACATAAACTATCAAAAGGTTATACAAGTCAGTGCCGTCTAACTTGTTCATGTTGACAGATCCTAACATTTTGATCATTTTTAATAAATCACGTAGATAAACGTTTCTGTACAATAAAGTTATAATATCTAATTGCGTTAATTGGTTTAACGCATTTTTATTCAAATCGTTCAACTTATCTGTTGTACCCACTGAATCAAACAAACTCATAACGTTTTTAGCGTTCAAATTTGGCTTCTGTTTCAACTTATTCAACACATTGTCTTTACCTCCTACCCAAGTTGGAAGCTGAGCCAACGTATCAAAGTTTTCATCAGATAGTTTTGCAACAACGTTGAGTGACGCTTTTGCAAAAAGAATTACTAAACGAGAAGAATATCCAGTATTATCACGAAAAAGTTCGTGAATTTGTTTTTCACTCAACTTATCAAACCAACTTTCAATGTTCAATTTATCAAGTAGGATTGAATAAGAACTATACTTACGCATACTAACAAGAAAAGTATAACCTATATCAGGATTGGTTAATTCATTTTTACGATTATAATAATTAATAAATGACTCAAAAAGAGTCTGTCCACTGTCTAGTATTTTTTGAAGACCCAATGGTGTTATTTTGCTCAATAAATTGTTTTCCTCAAAAGTCTTAAACAAAGTAGTTGTATTCAGATTACTACTTTTTTGTAATGCAGCAACAATAACATCTTCAGTAAACATTGATAAAGGAATATATTTTAATAAAAAAGAAATTTCACCTATCTTAAATGATGTTTTGGTGATAAGATCAATAATTGACTTATTATCCAGTTGTGAAATTTTATTTACACCCACTATGGCAGCCACATCTTCTACACCATAATATCCATGTGTAGTAAATCGAGAAAGCAACACAACAATTTCTTCGTTGTGAAAATCATAGTTTTTTTCACGTAAAAAGTCGAATATCAATAGTGATTTTTCTATGAAAAGATTCCTTAGTAAGTTAGCAATACTTTTTGGAGGCAATTCCAAAAGTTTATTGCCAAATAGTCGTAGTATTTTTTTGTATGTATCTTGTTCAATATATGAGTTGCTCCATATCTCAAAAAATACATCGGGGTCAAGACGGTCGTAAATATTTCTATTAACTGTATTTAATAGTGTATCTGTTTCCGGATATATTTGTAATAACTGTACAAGATCTTTTGCTGATAAAGTATATTTTGTTAACAACAAATCTAACCACTGTTTGTTTTTAACTTCACTGATAACGCCATTCGTAAATACGTTATACAAACTGTTTATTTCATAGAAAGTAAAGATTTTATCAATGTTTACCAATTTGATAAACCCCGCAAAATCTTCAATGCCCTGTATAATACTATATAGAGATAATGCATCCATAGATTGTAAACGCTCTTTACCAATCAATTCTATATATTCATTTTGTAAGTCGCTTTTTGCTGCTTTACGTGTAAACAAATAAACAATACTTCCATCCTCAATTTTTTCACGATTGTACTTAATTAAAACTTTTAATTTTTCATGAAACAATTTTGTTTCATAACTAAAAAAAGTGTTAAATTGGTACACTGACAAATTGGATATTGCACTTCCAAGTATTTTTTCCGTTGTTTCAAGTTCATCTAAAGTATCAATGTAATCTTCAAAAAGATGAAGTATGTAGCTGCCCTGTAATTTTTTTATATCATAACCCAAACTTACAATACGAGCTATGGCTTCTGTTTTGTTTGTAGCATATTTAAACATACTATAAACAAAATCATCAGAAAACGGCGACGAATAACGTTGACGATCTGTAATAAACAAAGATACAATATTGTTATTATCGTTTTTGTACTTTATTGTGTGTCTTGCTTTCAATAAAATTTTGTTAACAACTGAATCAGTAAAGTTACTAAAATTTGTTAAAACAAACTCAATTAGTCTATCAATCTTTTCTTCTGGATCAAACTCACTGATATTAGATATTAATCGTTCTACGTCTATAAGTTGTACTTTTGATACGTTGCTGCGTTGCAACAAATTTAACATCACAGTAAATGACTCATTAGTACCGCTTGAATGTTTCAATAGATGTGATATTTGGTTACTTTCAAGTTTATCGATATTTGATTTGGTTAGTTTATCACCAATTTTTAAAATATAATCCTTATTAGAAGAAAACATCAACAAATCAAACACTTCTTTGGATGTTAAATTGTTTTTTTTGTTTTCAATTATCGATAAAATTATTTCGAGTCTGACTGGCTGTTTAAAAAATCCAGCATAATCTGATTTAAACATAGACAAAAACACACGTACCGGTGTGTTTGTTATGTACCTTTTTCCGTATGCGGTTTTTCTAATTGCAACAAATACATCACGATGCAACACACCATTAGAGTTTTCAATAATTCCAAGATAGTTCGACTTCAATGTCTCGTTCATGCTGTTGAACTTATTCAAATTGATTATACGGTCGCCGCTTTGAAGATACATCAATTTGTCATTGTTGGATAAGTTATAAAACTCTTCATCCGTCAATTCATCATCCAAACTACGAATGGTTCTTTCTTTTGTAGTAATAGGAATATGAGGAAATATTTTCTTCATGTTCAAAACACCAGAAAACTCTTCATAATTGTTTTTTAACCAACTCAATGTTTGTGTAGATTCATCATTACTTCTGTTTGTAAATGATATTTCACCTTGGTCGTTTACACCAAAATGCAACACAGCATCATCATCTTCTGGATTTTTACTGTATCTTGTTGGAAAATATACATAATACAACGTAGATTCACCTATATTGCCATAATTGCCAAAACGATACTCATAAAAATAATTACCTGACTTTTTTGCAGTACACCATCCGTCTCCATGACCCAAACCGCAACCATACAATTTGCTTTTAGCCATGTTGTCCGCACGAATAACTACAATATCTTTGAGTTTTTCTACATCATCTAACGACGGATATGTAATATCATTTCGATCAATACGTTTACCAAGAACTTCAACGTTGGTGCCAGAAACTTTAACACTGTCATCGTGTTCTTCCGACGCTGTTTTTCTATACAATGACGATATTCTGTGTACTTCTGTGGCAAAATTTGAAAATTTGGGAAATTTGGATATATCTTTGATAACAACATCATCTCCACGCCATTGATTAAGACGAGATTGTTCCAAATACGTCTCAAACTCAGTTTTTATCAAGGTATATTGTCGATTTGTAGGATCCTCCAAAAACCATTTGATCAAAGTAATTAAAAACTTCGGGTTGTCAGGATATCTAACAGATGTAGGATCCAACTCGTAAAACTTCTTAAAAAACTCACCCTTCTCTAAATCACTCAACACACCATTCTTCTTTAACAGCTTTTCCGCTGCAAGTTTGTTGTTTTCATTTAGAAGTAAGTCAATCAAACGTGTCATATTGATATAAATATATACAAATATCAGTTAGGATAATCTAATTTTGGACATACACATTTCCTTTCACATCACACACTGCTCTCACTTGTGCTTCGGTGAATTTTACTGCATTATTGATACAATAAAAATCTCCATCTACACGTTGTGGTGCTCCACTTAGTGACTCTAATTTATTATAACTACAAGCAAAATATCCACCTACACGTTGTGGTGCTCCACTTAGTGATGTTAATTTATTGATGCTACAATTAAAATCTCCATCTACACGTTGTGGTGCTCCACTTAGTGATGTTAAATTATTGTAGCTACAATAAAAATCACCATGTACATGTTGTGGTGCTCCACTTAGTGATGTTAAATTATTGTAGCTACAATCAAAAACTCCACCAACATGTTGTGGTGCTCCACTTAGTGATGTTAATTTATTGAGGCTACAATCAAAATATCCATCTACACGTTGTGGTGCTCCACTTAGTGATGTTAAATTATTGTAGCTACAATCAAAATATCCATCTATAATAACATCGTTAAATATGTCGGGTATATATTTAAAATACAATTTGCTTAAATCTACATCTCCTACTATTTTTTTATTCATATATCTCTCACTTGTGCTTCAGTGAATTGTACCGCTCTTTCACCACAATGAAAAGTTTAACCAATAATTATACCTCGACGATTCTTTTCAAAATGTCAGCAATTGCTTTTTGTTGTTTTGGATATATAGAAGTAGGATATATTTCATCAACCCATTTTCTAAATACTGATTTGTTTCTGAATTTTTCCGGTAACACATCCAAATTATCAAAGTGATACTCGTTTTCATACTTAACCATTTCAACGTTTTCGCCGTCTCCTACAACCTTGTATCCTTTTAACATGGCATTTGCAACAAAGTCAATGGTAGCCGGAATATACTTTTCAACTGGTGCAACATTGCCTTTTCCTTTTATCTGACGAATGGTTTTAGCAGTATCATTTGCCTCAATGGTAACATGTGAACGATTCTTGTTATCCCACAATGAATAAATGTCTTTTTGTTCATATGTCTCACCACCCACACAATGTCCCATATAATCACCCTCAACATCTTTACACCTCGGTGTCAACAACTTAACCCACTTCAATGATCCTAGTTGACTCACAACACGATAATCTGTTCCAAGTATCATCTTCTTTTTTGCAACATCTTCTTTGTCAGTATCATCAGACGAACTAGTCATCTCACGATCCCATTCACTAACCTTGGTACGTATAACACTATATGGTTCTCTTTCAATCTTTCGCAAATCGTTGGATTCAAGCGTGGAAAAATAATCAACTATATGATTTATTTCATTGACAACATCATTGGATAAATCACCAGTAAAATCCATGATGTCCGATTTCTTCATATAATCAGGTTCACCATCTTGATATTGATGCTTCACAAGCGAATGTTTTATGTCAACCACATCATCTTTGATAGCTTGAATATAGTGTCTCAAAAACCAGGCTCTAATTGGATTCTTCATGGATCCAACATACTCCGGTACATCTTTTTCATTCAAAACTTTGTTTATGGCCAATACCAATTCATCAAGATTGGTTATGTTTGCTTCAATTAATGTCATACAAAATATAAATAGAATATCAAATAAAAAAACCACCCTATTTTACAGGTGTTGCATCAACCACATCCACGCAATATACTTTATACCCACTCACAGTCGTCACTATCACATATACATCTCTGATAAGTGCCTCGCTCGTATACTTATAATATCTGTAAATAGATTTGTCCACATCACTAACATTTGTATCGCCGGGAAATGTATAAAACTTTCTTTCCCACGGATCCAAATTGTAATCATTCATACCATCATTCTTACGCAATCTCAAATAAAACATATTAACCGCATCAAAATTGTCATGCACATAACCAATATCAATATACAATGTATTCAAATATGCAGTCAACGGTATGTTCATACGATTCCACCACGCATTGGTTACCAAACAGTCAACGTGATCTACCAAAACAACACCATTGTTGATTATACTAACCGTTTTCATATATGCGCATATTATATCATCAACATATGTGTGGGCAATTAATAAATAATCACAAAACCTTTTACATCACACACTGCTCGTATTTGTTGTTCGGTAAATTGTACATGGTTGCCATCACACCGAAAGTCGCCACTAACATATTTTGGACATCCATTTAACGATTTTAATTGATTCGAACTACAGTCAAAACTTCCTTGTATACTTTGTGGTGCACCTTCTAATGTGGTCAATTGGTTACCAGTACAAATAAAACTTCCCATTTTAATATTTTGTGGCGCACCTTCCAATGATATTAACTTGTTGAAACTACAATTAACCCCCCAACCCACAGTTTGTGGAGCACCTATCAACGATCTTAAGTTGTTGAAACTACAACTAAAATCTCCACCAACATATTGTGGCGCTCCACTTAGTGATGTTAATATGTTATCGTGACAAAAAAAATGACCATGCACAGTTTGTGGTGATCCAACTAATGAGGTTAATCTATTAAGGTAACAATGAAAGTTACCAGTTACTGTAATATTTTGAAATATGTCTGGTATATATTTTAAATACAAACGTGATAAATTTACATCGCCTTTTATTATTTTAGACATATATACGACCTTTTACATCACACACTGCTCTCACTTGTGCTTCGGTGAATTTTACTGCATTATCGCTACAATAAAAATGTCCACCTACATGTTGTGGTGCTCCACTTAGTGACTTTAATTTATTGTAGCTACAACTAAAAGTTCCATCTAGATGTTGTGGTGCTCCATTTAGTGAAGTTAATTTATTGCCGTAACAATCAAAATATCCACCAACATGTTGTGGTGCTCCACTTAGTGACTTTAATTGATTGTTGTTACAATAAAAATGTCTACCTACATGTTGTGGTGCTCCACTTAGTGAAGTTAAACTATTGCTGTAACAAGCAAAATCTCCACCTACAGTTACATTGCTTAATATAGATGGTAGTTCATCCAAATTCATGCCTGACAAATCTAAATCGCCTTTGCTGCCATTACGAATATAAATCTTAACTAAGCGTTCAACTCTATCACCAAGTCGGCGTGGTATAAAGATATCTGGTGCGGTTGATTCTAATAGTATGTCTTTGAGCTTAATCATCTTAAATTATAAATATAAACACCTTAACCATATCCAAAAAATAAAACTGCTCATAGTAAAAGTCATACACAGTTTCACATCACAACACTTTGTTAATTACTTCATCAATTCGGTTAAACCAATCATCGTTGCCAATTTGTCTTTTAGGTATCTTACTCAAATCAATAACGCTACACCATTCGGCAAAACCATTTATCTTGGCGTCATGCACATTGCTATGTTGTTCATAATGATTAGGCATCGGTATCATCAACAATGGTTTTTTCTGTAATATTGATTCACTAGCCGTCTCAAATCCGCCACTACATACTACAGCTTTACATACCTTCATTCGTTGTTGAAACAATGATCCATCAAGATTAAACAACTTCAAATTACTTGGAACATCATGTTTGCGTGTAATCTTACTAAAACATTCTATCTTTATACCCGGATTCAAATGCGCCTGATCAATCAATTGAGGCAACATGTCTTCATTCATCAAATATACCAACACAAAATCTTCAATTTTATCTGATACCACATAGCTTTCTTGTCTCAATATAGGCGGACTAACAATCATAGTATCATCTTTAAATTCATAATAACTAAGTGCTACTATTTTTGATTTAATACTTGTAACACTATTGATAATACCCAAAAACATTTTTTGAATTGGATATCCTTTTACATCTGGATAAATAGCAGATTCCATTGCATACTGATGTCCAAAACTAACATACTTTATATTAGGAAAAAATATTGAAGTCAAACCTACCAATGGTTCATAAAAATTAAATATAGCATCAGGCTTTTCTTTTTTAATAACTTTACATATGTTTATAAAAGATAATATCAAACGGGGTAATTTAAATATACCTTTTAGTATTGTTTTCCATAAAACCACTCTACCATCTTTACCAAATACAAAGTCAAATGAATGATGTTGTTTTATGTTAAATTCATCCGTAAAATATTTTGGGATGTTATTTTTATATGGTTTTCCTACTAAATTGTAAATAACATTTATACCTTGTTTTTCTAAATATTGTTTTACAGCAATAGCTTGTGTTTGATGTCCATTACCACTTATACAAGTTCCAAATATAATTTTCATAATTATTTATATTGATTGATTTTTTTATTAAAATTTGTATTTTTGTATTTTTGATATTTTCTTGTCAGTCCGATTTTATCTGTTTCAACTCCGTTATAAATGTAATCTAGAAAACTTTTACATCCTTGTTTATTTCTAATACAAATTGTAGATGATTTACCGACTTTTGATATACTTTTATTTATACTATATTTTATATTTAACTTTTTAAATAAATTTTCAATATAAGTCCAGTCTTGTTCATATGTTGATGCAATACTTACGTTAGTTCTATTTTGTTTATCTACATATAAACAACCATCACCATCAAATAACCCCCTAAACCAAAAACTTTTTAATTCATCAGGTATGGTTTGTATTATTTCACAAGCACTTTTATTTGATTTAGATTTGTATCCTTTTGATATCAAGTAATTTGATAAATGGGGATTACAATTAGATAAGTTTGTTGACGGTTTTTTTCCTATACGTTTTCTGTCATATCTATACCAATTACCAGTCTTATTAAAAACTGGAATTATATTTTCCATATCATCCGTAACTAAACTAATTTGTATACTTCTTTTGTTTCTATTTTTAAATTCAATGATATTACCATCAGCCCAAATTAATCCCAATAAATAAGCAACTTCTTTAGAATCTACAATTATAAATTGTTCATGATCAACTTTATACAAATTCTTGTTTTTGTAAAAATTTGATTTTGCATCACTAACAATTTTTGCATGAATTTTTTTATCTAATTTTCCTAAATTAAGAATATTTCTCGCTATATAATTTATTCTGTCTCTTTTTATATTCAGTTTTTCCTCACAAAATTTAGCTCCAAATTTAGGAAAATTATTTTTAATAAAATCTAATTCTTCATTTTTTATATTATTCATATTACAAAGTGTAGGTAGTGTCCTTAACTACACATATATATCAGTATGTTATTTTAAATTACAAATTATTTTGAATATCTTCATATTTTAATAATTGTATATCTCCATCAACAGTTTCAATTATAAACGTGTTGCTTTCTACCCAATCACCAGTGTTATAATAGTTGATACCCTCAATAATTATACTCTCCGGTTTATGTATATGACCACATAACACACTGTTACAACCACTATTCTTACAATAGTTAACAACAGTGTCCTCATAACTACTAATATACTTCACTGCTTCCTTAGCACGTTGCTTCAAAAAATTACTAAAACTAAACTTGAATATTCTAAATAGTTTGTTTACAGCTAAACTATAATCATATATTATAGCACCAATATGTTGTATCCACTTGTTTTTGGTTATTATACCATCAAACTGATCACCGTGCAATACCAATATCTTTTCACCTTTTAACGTAATATGAGACGTTTCACGCATAATCTCCACGTTATCACCAAAATGCATACCATTAAACGTTTCAACAAAATCATCGTGGTTTCCCCATACATAATAAACCTTGGTACCTTTACGACTCATACGTAATACCTTTTGCAATATTACATTGTAATTGTTGTGCCACTTAAACTTACGACTCAATAACCATCCATCAATAAAATCACCAACAATATACAAATATTCACACTCAACTTCACTCAACAACTTCAACAACTTTTCGTGATTGCTATAATCACTACCCAAATGACAGTCACTTATAAATAATGCACGCACTTTCATCGTTTATAACTATAAAATATTATGTTACAGAACTGAAACAAAAAACCCACCAATTATCATGTCAATAAAAACCCGGTACTTCACTTTTTAAACATATCAGCCATCCACGGATTTTCTCTAAAAAGTTCTTCCACATAGTCCACTCCAGCTTGACCCGCTAACGATCTAACACGGTGCAACTTTTGTTTATAAGAAGCGTCGCCGTATATAATCATTCTGGTAATAAAACTCTTCACCGCATCACTCAACTTCGGTTTTTTTATTTTTAATATTGCAGCCTCCGCACGATCTTTGTCATAAAACTTACCCTTAATACATACCCTCGTCAAACTGTTATTCAAATATGGAACTCCTTGTTTGAAAAAGCAAATTTCATCTTCTTCTACACTTTTTTTACCAATCTTATTTTTACGAATAACTTCAACCGTTTCTTCAAAAGCACATCCAACAACACCAGACGGCATATTGTTGGATAAAAAATTCACGGGATAATTAAACTGAAACGCATCTTCTGGATTTTTCCACGATATATCTTTTGACTTAACCTGAGTGCCCGTCTTGACTGTAAAATTCAAGCCGGTTGATCTACACAATTCAATAACTCTACGAATCGTCGCCGGTATATCATTTGGATCAATATCTTTAAACTCAGGTAAGTCTTTTAACCTCTTATCATCAACTACATCTTCAACAGGCGTATCTTTTTGTAAAACAATCTCCATCCATAACGGTATAATAAAAAAATAAATATCGTCGTTAATAACAAATTCAACACCGCTGTTATCACCAAACGTCTTCAACA
>Ga0172373_10003661_pt1 | contig 22254 bp, 15 predicted proteins | sample Lak10m_2_FD_114546 | JGI IMG/M metagenome (GOLD analysis project Ga0172373, IMG submission 114546) | Freshwater microbial communities from Kabuno Bay, South-Kivu, Congo - kab_092012_10m | ecosystem: Environmental > Aquatic > Freshwater > Lake | place: Democratic Republic of the Congo...
ATAGGATGATTCAGGTAATTCAAAACTTTTTAAAACATCCCAAATTTCTTTATTAAATAAAATACGACCAATTGTTGTTTTAATTTTTTGGTTTTGAATTTTTACAACAATTTCAGACTGTATACCTACAGCTTTATTTTCCCAAGATATAATTGCATCATAAATATCTTTATATGTTTTTCCTTTACCATGCTCAGAATCTGGATTATCAATTGTTAAAAAATAACATCCTAAAGTCATATCTTGAGTAGGCGTAACAATTGGCCTGCCACTAGATGGAGATAAAATATTATTAGAAGACATGATAAGTAATCTTGCTTCTGTCTGAGCCTCAAATCCTAATGGAACATGAACAGCCATCTGGTCACCGTCAAAATCTGCATTAAATGCCGTACATACTAAAGGATGTATTTGAATTGCAGATCCTTCAACAAGGATAGGCTCAAAAGCTTGAATACCTAAACGGTGTAAAGTAGGTGCTCTATTAAGCAGTACACATTGACCTTTAATAACTTTTTCTAATGCATCCCAAACAGCTATTTCTTTTTTTTCAATCTTTTTCTTTGCACTTTTAACATTCGAAACAATACCATCTTCAACAAGTTTTCTAATTACAAATGGCTTGAATAATTCTAATGCCATTTCCTTTGGCAATCCGCATTGATAAAACTTTAAATGGGGACCGACAACGATAACAGATCTTGCTGAATAATCTACACGTTTTCCAAGAAGATTTTGACGAAAACGTCCCTGTTTCCCTTCAATAATATTTCCTAAAGATTTTAATGGACGACCATTAGAACCTGTAACAGCACGACCTCTCTTACCATTAGAAATTAATACGTCAACAGCCTCTTGTAACATTCTTTTTTCATTCCGAATTATCCTCTCTGGAGCATTAATATCCATTAGCCTTTTTAAACGCTTATTGCGATTTACTATTCTACGATATAGATCATTTAAATCTGATGTAGCAAAACGACCACCTTCTAACTGAACCATAGGTCTTAAATCAGGAGGCATAACAGGAATTACATCTAAAATCATCCACTCTGGTCTATTACCAGATTTAAATAAACCTTCTAAAACTCTTAATCTTTTGGTTACCTTTAATCTTTTTTGACCTTTAAGCTCATCTAACAATTGATATGATTCTGTTATTAATTTTTTTATATCCATTTGAGCCAACAAAGATTTGATAGCGCTAGCACCAATATCAGCTTTAAATTTATCTTTATATTTTTCTTTTAAATCAATATACTCAACTGTTGATAGTAATTTCTTTACAGGTAATATATCTTCTAATTCAGGAGAAACTTCTGTTACAACATATGAATCATAATAAACAATTTCTTCCAAATAACGAGAAGACATATCTAATAATAACCCTATATAACTAGGAATACCTTTTAAAAACCAGATGTGAGTAACTGGAGTAGCAAGTTCTATATGCCCCATCCTTTCCCTTCTAACTTTTGAATGTGTTACTTCTACACCACATCTTTCACAGACAACCCCTCTATATCGAACTCGACGATATTTACCACAAGAACATTCCCAATCTTTAACAGGTCCAAAAATTTTTTCACAAAAAAGTCCTTTTCTTTCGGGCTTAAAAGTTCGATAATTAATAGTCTCAGGTTTTTCAATTTCTCCATACGACCAAAAACGTATACGATCAGGAGCAGCTAAACCAATTTCAAGAAAATCAAAATCTCGAGAATTATTTATTAACATCTATATCTCCTTCATTTTACCGGGTTTCAACTTCACAACCATCTTGGGCTAAAATCTTAACATCTAAAGCAATAGACCGAAGCTCTCTTAATAAAACCCTAAAAGATTCAGGAGTACCAGGCTTCTTCAAAGATTTACCCTTAATAATAGACTCATATGCATTAGCCCTACCAGATAAATCATCTGATTTTATTGTAAGCATTTCTTGTAAAGTATGAGCAGCACCATAAGCTTCCAATGCCCAAACTTCCATCTCTCCAAAACGTTGACCACCATATTGGGCTTTTCCACCTAGTGGTTGTTGAGTCACTAAAGAATATGGACCAGTAGATCTAGCATGAATTTTATCTTCAACTAAATGAATAAGTTTTAACATATACATATACCCGACTGTGACATCTCTTTCAAAAGATTCACCAGTTCTACCATCTCTTAAACAAATTTTACCGGTTTTATTCACCCATTCATAACCCGGAACTTTCGAGGCTTCTATTAGTTTATCTTCAACTAACTTTACAGAAGATTGTTCACCATAAAGTTCATCAAAGATCTGAACTTCAAAATTTGAATTTAAAACATGAGCTGCCATACCTAATAAAAGTTCAAATAATTGCCCAACATTCATTCTAGATGGAACGCCTAAGGGATTTAAAATAATGTCAATAGGCTGACCATTCGGTAAAAAAGGCATATCTTCTTCTGGTAAAATTGTAGAAATAACTCCTTTATTACCATGACGACCAGCCATTTTATCCCCAATAGATATTTTCCTAATTTGTGCAATATAAACCCTAACAATACAATTAACACCAGGAGGAAGAGAATCATCTTGCTCTCGAGAAAAAACACGAATTCCGATAACGCGACCTGATTCTCCAGAAGAAACTCTTAAAGAAGAGTCTTTCATATCCCTTGCTTTATCACCAAAAATTGCTCTTAATAATTTTTCTTCAGCTGGAGGCTCTGTTTCTCCCTTAGGAGTCACTTTCCCAACAAGAATATCTCCTGCTTTAACAAGGGCCCCTATCTGAATAATACCGTTCTCATCAAGATAGCCTAAAGACTCTTCAGAAACATTAGGAACCTCTCGTGTAATTTCTTCGGGACCCAACTTTGTAGTTCTAACATCAATTTCATATTTATGAATATGAATAGAAGTAAAAATATCTTGTTTTACTAATCTTTCTGAAATAACAATTGCATCCTCAAAGTTGTATCCTTCCCATGGCATAAGCGCAACAACAACATTACGACCCAAGGCCAATTCTCCAAAATGAGTGGAAGAACCATCTGCAATAACTTGATTTTTTTTAACTTTATCTCCATAAGAAACAATAGGTTTTTGATTTTTTGTTGTATTTTGATTAGACCTAAAATACTTTCTTAATACATAAGTCTCATCTTTCTTTTTGTCAGATTTAATAACAATTTCATCTGCCGTTACACGCACAACTTCACCATCTGTTCTAGAAATAATTGGTGCATAAGAATCCCTTGCGATAACCTTTTCAAGACCAGTTCCAACATAAGGAGCTTCAGAATTAATAAGAGGAACAGCTTGACGCTGCATATTAGCCCCCATTAAAGCTCTATTTGCATCATCATGTTCTAAAAATGGGATAAGTCCACATGAAACACCAATTAACTGCCTTGGAGAAACACCTATAAATTGTATTTTAGAAGAAGGTACAACTAAAAACTGACGATTAAATCTAGCAACAACATAATCATTTTTTAATTTTCCTTTTTCTGAAGGAGTATCCCAAGGTGCAATATAATATTTATCTTCCAAATCTGCTGTGAGTAGTTCTACTGTATCCGTAATGAGATGATTTTGAACTTTACGATAAGGAGTTTCAATAAAACCAAATTCGTTAACTTGTGCAAAAGTAGCAAGCGGACCTATTAACCCAGCATTTGGACCCTCTGGGGTTTCGATAGGACAAATCCTTCCATAATGAGAAGGATGAATATCTCTAACTTCAAAGCCAGCTCTTTCTTTTGTCAAACCACCTGGGCCTAAAGCACTCAAACGACGCTTATGAACTATCTCAGCCAAAGGATTTGTTTGATCCATAAATTGAGATAATTGAGAAGACCCAAAAAATTCTCTCATAACAGCAACTAGAGGTCTAATATTTATTAAAGACTGAGGAACAATTTTTTCTCCAGCTTTTAAAGCTAATTGTTCTTTAATTAAGCGCTCCAACCTTGCTAAGCCAACGCGAAATTGCTTTTGAAGTTGTTCACCAACACTTCGAATACGACGATTACCTAAATGATCAATATCATCTATACTGCCTTCCCCTTTATAAAAAAGGGCAATTTCGTCAATCACACCTATAATATCCTCTTTTGTAACTACAACAGTTTCTATTGGTATATCTAAACTTAATCGACGATTTAATCTATATCTACCTACTTTACTCAAATCGTATTTATTGGAATCAAAAAATAATCCTTTCAATAAAAGTTTAGCACCTTCTAAAGTTAATGGATCTCCCGGCTTCAACTTCTTATGTAATTCCATCAAACTTGATTCAGTAGAATCAATAGGATATTGATCCATAGTTGCAGAAATAACTTCTGGATATTTTAAAGATTTCTGGAGTGATTTATTAGAATAACCTAAAGCTCCCAACAGCAATGTAACTGGAACTTTTTTCAATTTATTGATATTGGCATATAAGATACCTTCTTTATCTGTTTCAACTTCAAGCCATGTACCTCTATTAGGAATAATAGTAGCAATATAAGTAATTTTATCCGGAGTTGAGCCTATTTTTTTCCTAAAGTAAACACCTGGGGATCTCACGAACTGACTAACAACTACTCTTTCAGCACCATTAATTAAAAAGGTGCCAGCTTCTGTCATAATAGGAATATCACTCATAAAAACTTCTTGTTCTGTCACTTCATTTGTCTCTTTATTAACAAGACGAACCGTTACTCTCAAAGCTGCAGAATATGTTGTTTCTCGATGTTGACATTCTTCGTAGGAAAATTCAGGTTCATCAAATCTATATTTTTCTAAAAAATAAAGCTCATATTTCCCCCCATATCCAATAATAGGAGAAACATTTTGAAACTCTTCTTTTAGGCCTTCTTCTAAAAAACGTCTAAAAGAATCTTTTTGTATTGCGATTAAATTGGGAACTTGAACTGACTCGACCTCTGCATTTTGATGCAAAGGAACTCTTTTTCGTAATTTTGTTAGCAGCACCTAGTCACCTCATAAAAATAGCCTGAACACTTATTTAAGTATTCAGGCTTAGAAAATAAAAGGAAAAAACTATTTTAATTCTATTTTTGCACCTTGTTCTTCAAGAAGTTTTTTAATTTTTTCAGCTTCTTCTTTAGAAAGACCTTCTTTAACAGGTTTAGGTGCATTATCTACTAAATCCTTTGCCTCTTTTAATCCTAGACCAGTAATCTCACGAACAACTTTTAAAACTTGAATTTTTTTATCTCCACTATCAGATAAAATAACATCTACGGTTGAAGCTTCTTCAGAAGCTGTAGAAGAAGAACCACCTTGTGCAACAGCAACAGCAACAGGAGCTGCGGCTACAACTCCAAATTTATCCTCCAAAGCTTTCACCAAATGAGAAAGCTCTAAAACAGACATTTTTTCTATACTTTCAATAATATTATTTGTTAATTCTGATGTACTCACAGGAAACTCCTCCTTTAATATTTTAAAATAATTTTAACTATTTTTTTTATCCTGAATTGCTTTTAATACAAGAACCAGACCAGTTAATGGCGAAGCAAGCTGTCGAACAAAACCTGTTAATGGCGATTTCATCATATAAACAACCTTAGAAATCAATTCCTCTCTAGAAGGCAATTTAGACAATGCCACAATATCATCATTAGTTACAGGAACTTTATCTAACAACCCTCCTTTAACTTGAAAGTGTTCACAATCAGACTTAAAATCAATAATCGCCTTACTAACTTTGGCAACATCCCCGGAACTTAAAACAACAAAAGAAGGACCTTCAAAAAAAGAATTCAAAGAAAGTAACCCTAGATTTTTAAAAGCTAATTTAGACATTGTATTTTTAATAACAATGCCCTTTGCATTTTGTTTTCTCAAAGCTTTCCTAAGAAGTGTTAACTCAGAAACTTTTAGTCCTATATGGTTTGCAAAAAAAACAATTGAAGAAGATTCTAATTGTTTAGAAAAAAATTCTACTTTATCTAGTTTTAACTGTGTAATTCTTGGCATATATTTAACTCCACTTTGTTTTAACTGTTTCAACATTAATTCCAGGACTCATAGTTGAACTAACTGAAATAGACCTAAAATAAAGACCTTTAGATTTTGAAGGCTTAATTCTTTGAAATAAATCATAAAAAAGAATAAAATGATCAAGAAGTTGTGACTCTGAAAAAGAAGTTTTACCCAACTGAACATGCATCACTCCAAACTTATCATTCCTATACTCTAACTTACCAGACTTAAAATCAGATACTGAAGTTTTGATATCTAAAGTAACTGTACCGGTTTTAGGATTGGGCATCAATCCTTTGGCTCCCAAAACTTTTCCCAATTTTCCTAGTTTAGGCATCATATCAGGTGTAGAAATTAATACATCAAAATTCATCCACCCTTTTTGAATTTTTTCGATCAAGTCATCTCCACCAACTTCATCCGCGCCCGCATCTTTAGCTTGCATTAACTTTTCACCTTGAGCAACAACAGCAACACGAATTTCTTTACCAAGACCATGAGGTAGTTGAACAGTTCCCCTCAACTGTTGATCTGCATGCCTAGGATCTATTCCCAAAGAAAAATGAGCTTCAAATGTCTCATTGAAATTGGATATTGCCATTTTTTTAACTAAAGAAATAGCTTCAGACGGAGAATAAAGCTTGTTTAATTCCAACAATTTAAGTTTTTCATTATATTTTTTTGTTCGACTCATTTTTGAACCCTCACACCCATACTTCTAGCACTTCCTTCTATTATTCTTTTTGCACTTTCAATTTCATTAGCATTTAAATCTATCATCTTAATGTGAGAAATTTCTTCAACTTGAGCTTGAGTCAATGTCCCAACAATATTTGTATTGGGCCTCGAAGAGCCACCTTCCAAACCTAAAGCTTTTAATATTAAATTGGTAACAGGTGGGGTTTTAAGTTTCAATTCAAAAGTTTTATCCTGATAAACAGTAATTTCAACCGGTATAACCATACCAATTTTATCTTTTGTCATATCATTATAAGATTTACAAAATTCCATAATATTTACACCATGTTGCCCAAGAGCAGGACCAATAGGAGGGGCAGGAGTAGCTTTACCGCCTGGAATCTGAAGTTTGATAATTGTTTGAACTTTTTTCTGTTTTTGTTTCGCCATAAACAATCCTTGTTAATTAAAAATTATTGAACCATCTTTTCAACTTGATCAAAATCAAGTTCTACAGGAGTCTCTCTACTGAAAATAGAAATTTTAGCTTTCAATTTTCCCCTTTCAATATTAATTTCAGAGATTGGACCAGAGTAACCTCGAAAAGGACCTGAAACAACCTTCACAAAATCTCCTATTAAAAAATCAACTTCAATCTTCTTACTTTTATCACCTGATTTTCTTAAAACTCTTAGAATATCATCTTGGGTAACAGGTAATGGTGAAAATTTTGAACCAATAAATTTAGAAACTCCAGGTAACCGTCTGATTTGAAAGTATACTTCCTCATCAGGTATCATCTCTATAAAAATATACCCTGGAAAAATCTTAACTGTTTTTTCCATTCTTTTATTATTTTTAATTTCTACAGTTTCTTCCTTAGGAATTAAAACTTGGAATATTCTATCTGTTAAATGCTGATCCTGAATAAGTGATTCTATCCTAGCCTGAACCTTCATTTCTTGATTTGAATAACATTGAAGAATATACCAATTTCGATCTTTAGATTCTAAAGAGGAATTTGATAAATTTTCTGAATCTGAATTTGTATAATGAGAAACATCGCCTGAAGAAACAAAAACATTATCCTGTTCATTTTCATTAGGGAGATTAATATTTTGATTTTGGAAATTATTTTCACTTTGATTCATCAGTACACCACATCATATGTATTTAAAAAATAAATATAAACTCTAATTAATCAAACTTTAACCTACATTTCAAATTAATTTTTTGCAAAACAAAAAAATTTTTATAATCAAGAAATCAATAAAAATAACAAAAAAAATAGAAAATAAAACTAACATACAAACAACAAATACCGATCTTAATAAATGAGATCTGGTTGGCCAGGTTATTTCACGAAATTCCTCTTTAAGCCCTTTTAAAAAAAGAAAATAAGAAGGTGTTGTTTGCATTTTCATTTTTTCCCTTTAAAAATTTAAATTTAGACTAAATCATAAAAATCTTATAAAGAAACTCAATTTAACACACAATTATAATAAGGCTTAAAAACTAGCTTTTTCGATAAAGTTACTGGCAGGCCCGACTGGATTCGAACCAGCAACACTCGGTTTTGGAGACCGATGCTCTACCAATTGGAGCTACGGACCTGTAGACCAAAAGCATACCCCAAAAAAAGAGCAGAAGGGAAGATTAACATGAAAAAAAATTATATGTCAATTAAGATTATCAAAAAAATGAACTGGAAACATTTCTTAATTCTAAAAAGAAAAATGCAAATAACCTATTAGGTTTATTTTATTTATATGTTTAAATAAAGCAACTAAATGAAAAATCAAAAAAATTATCCAAAAGAAAATAATACTAGAGAATTATGGGCTGTTTTAGCTTTACTTGCAGCATTATTTATTGGAGTTTGTTTCTACCTTCCTAGCAGTACAGGCATTATTGGGAAAATATTAATTAAATCTATGACATTTATGATAGGAATAGAAGGTTTAAAATTTTTACCTTTATTTCTATTTATTGCTGCTATTTCTTTATTTGTTACCCATGTTAATCAAGGCGTTATTTTACAAGCATCACTATTAGGATTGTTTTGTGTTTTATTAACTATTGAATGTTTTCACTTTAATTTAGGGAATACTTTGCCTCTTCCTTTAAAACCATATCATTGCGGATGGATTGGGATCTTAGGCATCTATACATTATATAAATTAGTAGGGCCAACAGGGCTGGTTATTTTTATAAGTGGTGGAAGCATTATATTTTTAACATTAATATTCGGCTTTTCTATAGCTAGATTTACTAAAAGTATTTTTAATCCTTATATGAAAAATAATCCTTCAAATTCAGAAAACATACAAATAGAAAAACCAACTTCATTCGTCTCAAAAATTAAAAATTGGTTCCTAGAACCTCATGAGGAAAAATTAGTATTCCCTTTGGAAAATACTCATAAAGCTGAAACTTTTTTATCTCAATCTGAACCATATCAAAGAAAAAAAACATATTCTGAATATCAAAGTTCAAATACAGAATTAGAACCAGAAGTTGAACCAATTTCAGTAATAGAAGATAATACCATTTCACAAAATTCAAAGGGATTCACCTTAGCAAACATTATTGAACATAAACCAAAAAAAACGACTTTTAAATTACCACCCTTAAGTTTATTAAAAGAATCGACAAAAAGAAACATTAAAGACTCATCTAAAGAAAAACAAGAAAAAGCAGATATTTTGGAAGAAACACTGGCTAGTTTTAATGTAAGTGCTACAGTGATACATATCACTCAAGGACCTTCTGTTACAAGATTTGAGCTACAACCAGGAGAAGGCGTTAAAATTAGTAAAATTACGGCCCTTGCAAAAGATATTGCACTTAAACTTGCCGTACATGACGTAAGAATTGAAGCCCCAATACCTGGAAAAGCGCTAGTAGGTATTGAAGTGCCAAATCAATTAGTAGATACAATCAGCTTAAAAACCTTGCTCAATACACCTACAAGCAAAAATTATCCCTCGAAACTACTTGCAGGCATGGGATTAACCATTACAGGAGATCACGTGTTAATGGATTTATCTAGAATGCCACATATTTTAATTGCAGGAGCAACCGGATCAGGAAAAAGTGTCTGTGTAAACACCATTATTTTATCAATTTTAATGCGAGTAAAACCGGAAGAAGTAAAGTTTTTAATGATTGATCCTAAAAAAGTTGAACTTAGTTTTTATCAAGATATCCCCCATCTGGTTGCACCCGTTGTTACCGACCCGCATAAAGCTGCAGCAACTTTAAAAAGATGGGCTTTATTTGAAATGGAACAACGCTATGACTTATTTTCAAAATCAGGTGTTAAGGATATCGAAGGATATAATAAACTAATTGAAAAAGAAGCTAATCAAGAAAAACCTTTACTTCCTTATATTATAGTTGTTATTGATGAATTAGCAGATCTTATGATGGTAGCTTCTCAAGAAGTAGAACAAACTATTTGTCGTTTAGCACAGATGGCGAGGGCCACGGGTATTCACTTGGTTGTTGCAACCCAAAGACCCAGCGTAAACGTTGTAACGGGTTTAATTAAAGCAAACATTCCTTCCCGAATCTCGTTTTTTTTACAATCACAAATTGACTCTAGAACTATTTTGGATATGCCAGGAGCAGAAAAATTATTAGGAAAAGGAGACATGCTATATCTACCTGTGGGTTCTTTTAAACCAAAAAGAGTACAGGGTGTATTTGTCTGCGAAGAAGAAATTAGGCAGGTTGTACAATTTTTAAAACAACAGGGAAGGCCTAATTATATTGAAGAAATTTTAAACGTTGAACCTTTAGAGGTTAGCAATGCTGAATCTACAGACACAGGATTAGATCCTTTATTTGAAGAAGCAAAAAATTTGGTTATGAATACACAATACGCATCTACATCTTATCTGCAAAGAAAATTAAGAATTGGATACAATAGAGCCGCAAGAATTATGGATGAATTAGAGGAAAACGGCATTATTTCAGAATATGCAGGAGAAAAGAAACCAAGATCAATTGTATAGGTATATAAATACATATGCATCTTCATCTTCTTGTTAAAAAATCCGAAAATTTAATTCTTAAGTATTAAATAAAAAAATATAAATTTCTTAAATTTTTATAAAAAACAAAAAAAATTAAAACTAAAGTATAAGTTAGGCATTTTAAATCTTGTAAGTTAAAATCAAAAAAACATTAACGCATGGCACAAAAAAATGGTAATAATCAAAGGAAAGGTTATATTTTATGGCTGGACATAGTAAATGGTCACAGATAAAAAGAAAAAAAGCAAAAACAGACGCACAAAAAGGTAAAGAATTTACTAAACTTGTCAGAGAAATTACTGTTTCAACACGCCAAGGGGGAGGCGCAGATCCTCAACTTAATAATCGATTAAGACTTGCTATTCAAAAAGCAAAATTATCGAATATGCCTTCTGAAAATATAAAACGAGCGATCCAAAAAGGGGTAGCAGGCGATGAAGATAGTCATTTCGATGAAGTAATTTTTGAAGCTTATGGACCTTCCGGTGTCGGAATATTGATTTTATGTTTAACAAATAATAGAAATAGGACTATTCCAAATTTACGTGTTATTTTAAACAAAAATGGTGGAAATATGGCAAATCAAGGCTCTGTATCTTATCAATTTGATAAAAAAGGATATTTGGTTTTTGAACCAGGTATACCTCTTGAAAAAGTGATTGATATCGCAGCTGAATGCAAGATCGACGATTTCGAAGAAAAAGAAGACCATTCTATAGAGTTGGTAATGTCTGTTTCTGAACTTGAATTTACTAAAGAAACATTTGAAAGGAATGGATTAATATTTGCTGATTCAGGCGTTTCTATGGTCCCTTCTAATGTATTACCAGTCAGCGAAGAGACTTACGAAAAAATTTTAAATTTAATTGAAAAATTAGAAGAAGATGAAGATGTACAGGAAGTATATACCAATATGCTTTTAAAAAAATAATTAAATAAAAAATGTTGAAAAAAAATTATTATTTGAAAATATTTTTTTTATTCGCACTTCATATATTTTTTATATACACAAAAGAGGCCTTTGGATTAATTTTAATTTCACCTAGAACACTGCCTGCAAACGTTGCTCCTAATGGGTCTACTGCTGTTGTATTAGTTATTAATCCAAGTATGCCTTTAAATAGCGATACAACAGAAACAATTTCTAGCATTCAATTATTTAATAATGGACCTATTAGTTTTGGCCCTAATGGTGTAAACAAAATAAGTGTATATAAAGATCTATATGGAGATGGGTTAATTGGGAATGAAGACCCCCTACTGGGATCTACTATATGTAATGTTTACTCTCAGTTTCAAACTGTAACCATGATATCTCCTCCCGTCATTTCTTCAAGCAACACAACCCAATTACTAATTGCCTATACTTTTTCTAATTCTGTTCAATTAAGTGCAACAAGTAACGCAACAATATATAAAATTTCAGTAACGAATGGAAATGGGTTAGATTTTTCTGGTTATGACACAAGTAATCAGTATATGGAAAATCCAAATATCCCTACTAAAAATATCATTAAAATTTCTGGGATTGCACAAAATACAATTACAACAAAAAATCCTTCTTTTGTTTTACCTGGAGAAAAAAATGTACCTATGCTTCACTTGGAAATTCAAACAGCTGAAGAATCAATTGATTCCTTTTCAGATTTATCTTTCATTTTTAAAAATGATGGCAATAACTTTAATACGGGGCAAAATGGGATAAGCAAAGCAACACTTTATAAAACATCATTTAATTCAAATGCAATCATCACAAGCACAACATTCAACAGCAACTACTCTACTGTTATTTCAGATATTCCAAACGGAAGTTTTACAAACAGCAATACATTGACTTTTAAATTCCCCCCTTACACAGGCGGATTTACAGGCGTGTCAAACACAGAAAGCACAAAATTTTATCTAACATATGATATTGGATTGAACATTTCCGTTACTGAAAATAATTTTGTACAAGCGAATTTTCTAAATTTAGAAGGAATAGGAAGAATTTCTAAGTTAAAATTATTATGGCCATCCGTTAATATGACAACAGTCATTGCACCTCAAGTACCTGTAGGGGGGCTTGCAATTGCTTCATTAGAAAATATTATTCCTAACAATACATTTGGTTCAGATAATCAAATACCTATGTTAAAAATTAAACTAAGATCAAATTATACACCGGTTACGCTAAATTCTATTATTATCCAGAACACAAAATCAATTCCATTCGCAACAACAGTAGGTGGTAGTGGTATCAAAAGTATAGAAATCTTCATGGACAGAGATGAAAATGGCGTATTTTCCAAAGAAGATGATGAACCTGCAATCGCAAGTATTAATTTAGGTGAAAAAATTAACGGAATTGCAGTGAATACACAAAGTGTTGCCACATTATTTTTTAATCCACTAAATAATAACCCTGGATTAAAAATAGATACTTACGATTCAAACATGAAATTAAATGAAAAAACTTTATTTGTCATTTACTCTATTGGAAACTTTTCGCCTAGCGGAGCAAATGATATAGAAGCTTCTATAGGAGAATTAAATGTTAGTTTAAATATTACAAGTGTTCAAAATGGCGGAGAGGTTATTGAACCTAAATTAATTAAATTGAATACATTTCAAATTTTACAACCAACACCTGCAGCAGTCTTAACACTTCAACAAACCAATTTATCTATTAAAGATGTGAAATACATTTATCCCAATTTTGCTACAAGAGGCAGTATTAAAGTACCCGCAATATCTATTCAAATTCTCGCAAATCAGCCTATACAAAATGCAAGGCTAACATTTTTAAGTAATAACGGTGTTTTTCTTGGCAATAACAATGGAATATCTAAAATATGGTTATACAAAGACAGTAATAAGAACAATATATTAGATAATGTTGATGAATTTAAATCGGCAACGTCTGTATTTACAGATAAAAAAACCGCCCAACTATTAGGGGTTAACCTAGAAACAGAAAATAATTTTTTAGTACTATTCGATATTGGGCAAAATGCATTTATTTCAAACCAATCTATTGGCGCACAATTATCTGGTATTAATGGGACAACAGGCGGAGGGCTACTCACAGGTGGTCAACTGCCTATACCCAATTCTCCAAAATTTCTAAATGTAATTGATACACCTTTACTACAATCTACTATTTCAGTTGACTCCGATCCATCAAATCAAAAAATTGATATTACAAGAAATATTATTATCGAAGTAAAAAATAAAACAATTAGTCAAATTAATTTAACAGAAGTAAAACCAATTTTTTATCATAATACAATTTCTGGTCCAGATATTTCTTATGAGTTTAGTATTATTTCTTCAAATGCATCTTTCACTTTAGAACCTTTTAGTAGCAAATTATTTAATTTTTCAGTAAAACATAAAAATAAAAAGTCCTCCGGAAGTGTTATTGTAGATAGCTATGTAAAATTTGAGACATTTAGTTTAAATGTAGGAATACAATCTAGATACATCGGTGATTCAAGCTGGATATCGGCAACAGAATATCCTGTGTCCTTTTATTTATCTGAAAATCCCTCCTATGGTTGGGAGTATCCTGCGTATATTAAGAAAGTTGAAGTAATTAAAAACAATATCCCCTACCCTTTTTATAATGGAAATGCATTAGATAATTCAGATAGTATTAGAGTCACTTTTGAATCGTTCGGCACTCATATAGATGAATCAAGTTTAAGTTTAAATTTAAATGGATCTCCTATGACACTAAGCAAATCTGGAATGCCATTTACATATGATTACAACAGGCAATTAGGAACAATTGATTTTCTAAATTTAGGAAATCAAAATGGAATTTTAAAATTAAATATTACAGACATTGCAGGAGTTTCATTGCCAGAAACCAGAATTACTTTTTTAAAATCTGAATATGGCCAAATTGATTCACCATTATTTTATCCCAATCCCTATATTATGGGGAAAAGCAATTTAAAATTGGGGTTTAATTTAAGTAAAGCAATTAAAATAAAATATTATGTCTATAATCAATTAGGTGTACAAGTGAAACAAGGAGAATTAGAGAATACAAAGGTCGGTTATAATACCATTACATTTTCAGCATTTGAAGATTTTCTAAGTCCAGGAATGTTTATTTGCATTTTAATCGGGGAAGATGGCACACAAAAAATATCAAAAATAACAAAACTAGCGGTCTATTAAATGATAAAAAAACTGACTTACTTATTCATCACTTTATTTATCACTTCTCATCCATATATGGCCATATCAAGACCGATTTCTGGACCAGAACAATATATGGTAGGAGCAAGATCTGCTGCAGTAGGAGCTGGAAATCCGGCTATATCTGGAGATTTAAATACCATGATGATTAACCCGGCCACTTTAGGAGATATAGACGCTATCCCTATCTCTTTTACATCACAACACCTCATTGGTAACTTTGATTACTCTATTATAAATTTTGCATTCCCTATGGAATTAAAATTAAAGTTTTTAAAAAAGCAAAAAAGGCAACAAAGAATAACGCTAGGAATGTCTTATGGATCTGTTAGTCTGGGAGATATTCCTGAAACCGTGCTTCAAAATGATCTCATTATTCGACAAGTAGGCACCTATAGTGCCGGATACAATGTAATAAATTTTAGCGCAGGATCATCATTTTATGATTTATACGGTTTCAATGTTATTTCTGCTGGATCTTCATTAAAGATTTTAAAATACTTTGTAAAAGACACCAGCAGCAGTACATTTGGTATTAATGGCGGAGTTTTAGCAACAAAACATATTGGAAAATTTTTTGTAGAAAGAGTTCATATTGGAACAGCGTTACATAACATTATTGCACCATCATTTACATATGAATCAGGAAATGAAGGTATACTGCCTATCAATATATATATGGGATTAAAAGCTGATTTATTTGAAGATAGCTTATCTCTCTTTATAAACAACGGATCAGATGGTCTATCTGTTGGATCAGAATTTACCCAAAATAACCTGATTATAAGAAATTCTACGAACCTAAAAAAAGTAAATTTAGGACTAGGGTTACTTTTTGATCACATTGCAACAGGGTTTGGGAATAATAAATATAGTTTACGATTTGATTATTCATATACACATCAACTGGATAACAATTTAAGCAATCTACCTACACACGGCTTGTCTTTTTCAATTTTAGGGGAAGCAAGGCCTAACGCACCTATTATTTTAAATCCAGACCAAGAAAACTCTATTACTCAAGAAAAATTTACTAAATTATCTGGAATAGGACCTAAAAATACAGCTATTCGAATTTACAATAACAATTCTTTAGCACAAACAACTTTATCTGATAGATTTGGAAACTGGAAGGTAGAACGGGTAAAACTGAATGAAGGTAAAAATAATCTCTTTGTAAAATCTTTTGGAGTAGACCAGGAAAGCTCTATGCAATCAAACAGCTTGGATATCACATCTGACACAATACCACCCACATTAAGTATAAAAGTTATGCCTGAAAAATTAACATTAAAAATATCAATAGAGTCCACCGAAAATATTGATGTGTTCGATACTAAAATTATAAGTATAGTTGATGGAAAACAAATAGAAAATAAAATTGAGTTTAATCCTAATACAATAAGATTTATTGAAACAGGAAATGAAAGAAAAAAATGGACAGCTGAAACACAAATAAAAAAATTGAGTTCTTTCGAATTACCAAACCAAATGATGAAATTGCTTGTCAATGCCAAAGATGAAGCTGGAAATAAAGTAACAGTAAAAGAATTCCCATTTTTTGTTTCATTTTCATTTCCTTCAGATAAAACTGTTCATTATAAAGAAAACATTAGATTTATAGGTCAATCATCAGAAACTGTATCTGCAATTTTAATTAACGAAAATCCAACTTACATAGACCCTTCTAAACGATTTGCAATTCAAGTACCACTAAAACCTGGGAAAAATTTAATCAAAGTAAGAGTCAAAACACTAAATGATCAAGAAATATTATATAGCTGTCGTATTTTACGATTAAAATCGTATACAGACCTCACGGATAAGACAAAACATAGAAAAGAAATTGAGTTTATGGCCACGTTAGGTATTTTAGATGGAGATATGGATGGAAATTTTTATCCAACAAAACCTGTAACAAGACAGTATATTGCAAAAGTATTATACCTCATCAGTGGCGAAACAAGTCTCCCAAAAGTTACCAATTCTTTATTCACCGATGTACCCAAAAACCACGAATACGCCCCATATATCCAAGTAGCCGTTAAAAATGGATTAATGTTTGCATTACCAGATGGTAGCTTCAAACCAGATCAATCACTCGCTTTATCAGAAGTAATTTTTTTACTTAGCAATGCCGGTTTTATCGATTCTCAAGAGGTAGAAGGTTCCGAAAATAAAACCATCACAAGAGCCGAATTAGCCGAATTTTTAGCTTATACACCTAAATATGAAATTAAAATAGAAAGTTTAATTGATTGGAAAAAAGGATATCAATAATTCATCTTCTTTAAAAATTTTTCAAAAAATTTAATATTTAAAGTTGAGAATAAAGACAGAGTTAAATTAAAATATTGGCAGAATGTTGATATAAAAATTTTATAAAATTACAAAAAATTACTCAAAAAGATAATCGTGTATTTAGCTGTTATGTTTAACAAAAATAAAGGGAGACATATATCAATGATAGTATTTCAAAATAGTTTTTCAAAAAAAAACATAAGCTATATCAAAAAAACCCTCCCTAAAAAGTTGAGATAATAAAATGAAATTTAAAAAAAAATCAAATTCATTATCTTTTAAAAAAAAATTTCTAATCGTCACTTTAAGTACCATTAGCATATTAATAGGAGTTTTTCTAAGTTTTATCTTTATCTTCACCCCTCTTGAAGAACAATCTGTGACGATCACCATAGAACCGGGTTCAAGTGCAAAATATATTGCATTAAAACTTGAGCAAGAAGGAGTGGTTTATCATCATTTATTATTTTATAGCTATATTTTATTAAATGCTAAAAGCAGTACATTAAAAGCAGGAACTTTTACAATATTACCTGATATGTCTATAGCAAAAATTGGACAATTGCTAACAACACAACAGAATCAATATTTATCTAAAATCACCATCCCTGAAGGATTTAGCTTACAAGAAATATCTTTTGTTTTTTATAAAAATAATATTTTAAGTCATAATCAATTAAGCAATTATTCAAATCAAGAACCTTCAGTTGAACTTAAAAAGAAATTTAAATTTTTAAATAATTTTGAGAAAAAAACTTTAGAAGGATACTTATTTCCTGACACTTACTTTTTTTCTCCTAAAACTTCTGTTGAAATCGTTGTAAAAACAATGCTTTCAAGATTTGATGAAACCATATGGAAAGAGTGGCAAAAGAGGCCTAAAGATTTTCCTTTGTCTTTTCATCAAGCACTTACATTAGCATCTATCATAGAAAAAGAAGCTCGACATAAAGATGAAATGCAGAAAATTTCTGGTGTCTTTTTTAACAGATTGAACCGTAAAATGCCATTGGCTTCAGATCCTACAGTGATTTACGCTTTAGGTAAAACTTACAAGCAAAGGGTTTACTATAAAGATTTAACTGTAAATTCACCTTACAATACATATAAGTATCCTGGACTTCCTCCAGGACCTATTGCGTCTCCAGGGTTAGCTGCATTTAAAGCAGCCCTTTATCCTGAAGAACATTCTTATTTTTTCTTTTTTGCAAAATCAGATGGATATCACTTTTTTACAAAAACATACGCAGATCATTTAAAATTTCAAAATCAAGACAAATAATGATGAACCCATTCTGCATAAGACTCATTAGAGTGAACAGGAAGCATAATTAACTGAGGAATTTTATAGGGGTGATGAGAATGAATATAATCCTTTAAAGCATCTAATTTCTTGAAATCGGTTTTAAAAATAACCCTGTATTCTTGATCTTCTTTTACAACATTATCCCATTCATAAAAACTGATGATACTATCAGAAATCTGAGCACAAGCAGCCAATCTCTCTCTGATAACAAAGGTTGAGACTTCTTTTGCATTTTCTAAATTTGGATAAGTGGTAATTAAAAGGTAAATTAACATAAGTCTTATTATAAAGTAGATCTAGGACATTATTTTTACAATAGATCATAAAAACTTTTCAATTAAACTTAACCATATAAAATAAAGAGATTATTAAGAAATGATAGAGATTAATTTTCTTAGTTTAAAATTCAAAAATACTTACTTTAAAATATCACTTTTCTAAATCTTTCAAAAACAGTATATTTAAATCCTTATGAGTAATATTACTGGCCTTTTTTCAAAAAATAGAGAACGTTGGCATTTAACAAAAATTGATGATAAATCTGTAAAAAACTTAGCAGATAAATTTAAAATTGAATTTTTATTAGCCAAAATTTTATTAGCCCGGCGAATCGGAAATGGTTCTGAGCTAGAAATTGAAAAATTTCTTTCCCCACCAGATAGTTTAATTACAGATTTCAAAGGAATTGTTTCGGAGACCATTTTAGACAAAGCAACTTTAAGAATTGAAAAAGCATTACAAAACAAAGAAAAAATTTTAGTAAATGGAGATCCTGATGCTGACGGAATTTCTGGCACAACAATTTTAGTTTCCGGATTACGTCACTTAGGTTGCAATGTAGAATACGATTTTCCAATTAGATCTAAAGAGGGTCACGGTCTTCAAGTAAGAATTATAGATCAAGCAAAACAAAGTGGAATTAAACTCATTATTACTTCAGATTGTGGAAGCAAAGATATTGAAGCCACAAGATATGCAAATGAATGTGGCATAGATGTCATTATTACAGACCATCATATTTTAGGAAGTAGTTTACCGCCTGCTTTAGCCATTATTAATCCTCACTTGGTACAAGAATTTACACATTACAAGGCGCTATCAGGAGCAAGTGTTGCATTTAAATTCATTTTGGCATGCTTTAATAAAACGAAACAAGAAATACCTGATTTTTTAATGGATTTCATGTTAATTATTGCATCCTTTGGCACACTTTCTGATCGAATGACCATGTTAGACCCCATGAATAGAATTATTATTAAAAAAGGCATTAATGCTCTTTTGGTTTCTAAAAGAGAAGGCCTAAAAGCACTAAAGAAAATTTGTATGGATGACCCTACTAGATGTGAGGCCCATGACCTTTCTAGAACCATTATTCCCAGATTAAATGCACCTGGCCGTATTGGGGATAAGTCTGAAGGAATTCCAGATTCCAGTATTGTTGTAGATTTATTATTAATAGGCATTGGACGAAAAAACGCTCAAAAAGCGCAAGAAGTTTCTAAATTATTTTCATCAGCGATTGAATTAGATCGTTCAAAGAAAAAACAACCTTTAGATCTTTTGGAATTTGAATTAGAGGCTGTTTCAAAGGCATCCAATGTTGACGATGTCAATGAACGAAGAAAATACATTACTAATAAAATTGAGGAAGAAATTGATCGCCTCATTGAAGAACAAGTTGATATTGAAAAAGATAGAATTATCATTATCCAAGGGACTAATTGGAATTCAGGAGTAATTGGGATAGATACAGATAGGTTAAAAGAAAGATTTTTAAGGCCCGCCATGATTATTACAAAATATACAGGTAGTGATTATTTAAGAGGATCCGTCAGAAGCATTCCAAATATCAACATGTACCAAGTTTTAGATAAAATCGAAGTTTCATTTAAAGAAAAATATAATCAACCTCTTTTTTGCACAGAAGTAATCACACAAGAAGGAAGTCGAATTGTGAGTGCATTTGGAGGGCACGCACAAGCATGTGGATTTACTGTCCATGAGAAAAATCTTTCCTTATTTATTTCAATGTTAAGACACCAAATGGAGACCATTGAAGAAAAAGCATTTGATTACGCTTATGACATTATTGATAAAGTCTCTTTTCAACATCTTGGTATTAAGTTATTACATCGGTTAAACAAATTAGGACCTTTCGGACAACAATTTGAATACCCTATCTTTTATCTGTCAGGATGTCATCTAACAAAGGGAAGAGCTTTTGGAAATAAGTATCAAGAAATGAGAACCCCACACGTAAGATTTAAAGTCATTGAATCTATTAGAAAAAACAAAAATTTGTCACCCTTAGAATTCGAAGCAATTGGATTCGGTTTATGGGATAAACTATGTCAGTTTAAAGCAAATGAGGATTCAGATACAACATATGATGTTATTTTCACCTTAGAACAAAATAAACCGAGACAAAAACAAAAAAAAGAAAAATTAGAAGTTCGAATGAACGTACTTGACATTAGAAAGTCAGGAAAAAATGTTGATTCTTTTTTAGTTCCTGACATCTTAATATCAGAAGATATTGATTAATTCACATTCATCTTAATAAGTAGTTATTTTTAAGCATTACCCCGTTATATTTTTAATTCTCCTAATGTGAAATTGTATTTTTTTAATTAATTTAAACCAAGCTTTTTTTTAAAAAACCTGATTGTTACCTTCAACCCTTCTTCTAAAGAGGTTTTAGGCATAAATCCTAATGCAATGGCTTTAGAAATATTAGGTTTTCTTTGTTGAGGGTCATCATTAGGCAAAGGATGAAAAGAAATTTGTGAATGAGTAGATGTCATTTCTTGAATTTTTTTCGCAATTTCTAACATTGAATATTCTTCCGGATTTCCTAAGTTAATAGGTCCAATTTCATTATTATTCATTATTAAAATAATCCCGTTTATTAAATCGTCTACAAAACAAAAACTTCGAGTCTGAGAGCCTTGACCGTAAATGGTCAGAGGTTGACCTTTTAATGCTTGAGTAATTAAATTACTCATCACCCTCCCATCATCTAAGGCCATTCCAGGCCCATAGGTATTAAAAATTCGCACTACTCGAATACAAAGAGCATGTTGCCTAAAAAAATCCATGGTTAACGTTTCAGCCGCTCTTTTTCCTTCGTCGTAACAAGATCTTAGACCTATAGGATTAACATAACCAAAATAACTTTCAGATTGAGGATGCTCTTGAGGATCACCATATACTTCTGATGTAGACGCCAATAAAAATATTGATTTTTTTTCTTTTGAAAACCTTAACACATTTAAAGTTCCTAAAACAGCTGTCTCAAGAGTATAAATGGGATTTTTTTGATACTGAATAGGGCTGGCAGGACAAGCCAAATGATAAACCTGATCAATCACTCCATCTAAAAAAATAGGCTTTAGAATATCATGCTCAATAAATTTAAAGTAAGGAAAAGAGAAACTATCCGACAAATTATCTTTAATCCCTGTAAAAAAATTGTCTATGCCAATCACATGATGACCTTTTTGAAGTAAAATCAAACATAACCGACTACCCAGAAAACCCGCAGCACCCGTTACCAATATTGTTGCCATACACCCACTCTTTCTCAAAAATTATGGTTTATTTTTTTAAAAAAATAAAAATGAAATACTAACATAAGAAAAATACATCCCAAAGAAAAATAACTTTAAGTAGTAAGTTAAAAAAATTAAGGATTAAGAAATTAATGGGTTGTTCTTCTTTATATCCCTGTTAAAATTTTATTATGAATTTTAATAGAAATA
>Ga0172373_10003664_pt1 | contig 22248 bp, 23 predicted proteins | sample Lak10m_2_FD_114546 | JGI IMG/M metagenome (GOLD analysis project Ga0172373, IMG submission 114546) | Freshwater microbial communities from Kabuno Bay, South-Kivu, Congo - kab_092012_10m | ecosystem: Environmental > Aquatic > Freshwater > Lake | place: Democratic Republic of the Congo...
CGGCGTCCTGACCTCCATCAGCGGTATCACGGTCCAGGGAGCGGCATGGGCGTACTCGCTCTCGAATTGTTCGGTGAGCGGCGATGCGTCGTATCAAACGCTCTCGAACTGCTCGGTCGGCGGGACACAACACGCGGGCGCGACCCCGGCTGTCCCTGTTCCACTTCCTATCTCTGACGCGCAGATTGCCGAGTGGGAGGATGTCGCCTCTTCGGGCGGCACGATTGCTGGCCCCTACTCGATTTCGGGGACGCAGACGATTGGCCCAAAGAAGATTAACGGCGACCTCACCGTGACCAATGGCGCGACCATCAAGCTCTCGGGTCCGGTGTGGGTAAACGGCAATGTCACCATCTCGAACAACGGCACCTTGAGCGTTTCGCCTAGTACCGGCACGAGCGGCGCTATCCTTATCGCCGACGCGACCGGCAGCACGGCAACCAAGGGCAAGGTGAATCTCACCAACAACGCCAATGTCTCGGGCAATGGTAACGAGAACACCTTCCCGATGATAATAAGTACAAAAACAAGCGGTACTGCTATCGAGCTCTCGAACAATGCGGCGAGCGTGATTCTCTATGCGCCCTACGGCGGGGTGGAAGTAGAGAACGGTGCTGACGCGAGCCAGATTACCGCGTATCGCCTCGAACTCTCTAACAACTCAAGCGTCACCTATGACTCCGGGCTTCAGAACTCGAGTTTCTCGAACGGCCCGGGCGGGTCGTGGACAGTGGTTCCCGGTAGCTACGCGATTACGCAGTAGCTAGAAGGCGGAGGAGAGCGAGTAGATCGGCCCAATCATCGAGACCGCGAAGACGCCGACGACGGCGCCAATCAGGAGCATCAGCACGGGCTCGATAATCGTCGAGAGGTCCTTGGTGCTTTCGGCGACATTGTTTTCATAAAATTCGGCAATCTGCTTCAGCATATCGGCGAGACGGCCGGTCTCTTCTCCCACCGCGAGCATGTCACTCATCAGAATCGGATAGAGGTCGGTGTGCTCGGCAAAGGAGGAGGAGAGCGGCTCGCCCTTCTTCACGTGCTCCTCGGCTTCGGTAATGATGGCGGTGAAGAGGTCAGCACGGACGACCTCTTTGGTAATCGCGAGGGCGTCTAAGACTGGCACGCTCGCGGAGAGGAGCGAGGAGAGGGTGCGCGCGGTGCGCGCGGTGTAGGTCTCGCGCACGAGCTCGCCGATGACCGGCAGGCGAAGCGAGCCGCGGAGCACCAAAGCACTCCCCTCCTCCGAGCGAACGAAGGCGATGCCGCCCGCGACAACGAGCGCGATACCGCCGAGCACGATAATCGAATGCGCGACCATAAAATTAGAGACCGCGACGATAATCTGCGTCGTGAGCGGCAGCGCGACGCCGAGTGACTCGAAGGTCGCGATCAAGGTCGGGACGACGTAGATAAGCATCAGGACGCCGACGATAAGGATGGCGGTGATGACGATGGAGGGATAAATCATCGCGCCCTTAATCTTGCGGGTGAGCTCCTCAGAGCGCTCCAGCTGGACGCCGACGACGTTCAACGCATCAGTGAGCGAGCCGGACTCCTCGCCGGCCTTGGCCATCGCGGTGAAGAGCGGCGGGAAGACGGACGGAAAGAGCGCGAGCGCTTCGTGGAAGGAGGAGCCGCGCTTAATCGCCTCGGAGAGACTGGTAGTAATCTTCTTCAAATAGGCGTTTGAGGACTGACGCTCGATCACCGAGAGCGCGCGCGAGAGCGAGAGGCCGGCGGCGAGCATCGCCGAGAGATTGCGCGCGAGGCGGATAATCTCGGCGCGCTTCACGCCGGTGCCGATGGTGATATTGAGCCACGCAGGGAGCGCGAAGCCGCCCGTATCCTCGGCGAGCGCGGTCACGATGCCGCCCTCCTTCTGGATCTGGTCGTAGACGGCGAAGCGCGACGCGGCCTCGACGACGCGCTCTTCGTCGGGCGCCCCCTGTCGCTGGATGGTGACGCGGTATTTCATATTATTCAGACACGGCGCGCAGCACCTCTTCGACCGAGGTGATGCCGCGCGCGGCCTTGTAGAGCCCGTCTTGGAACATCGTGAGCATCCCCTCCTTCTTGGCTTGGGCTTCGATGGCGTCGGTGGTGCTCGATGAGAGCATAATCTCGCGGATAGCCGGCGAGACCGCGAGTACTTCGTGGATACCGATACGGCTCCGGTAACCGTCTTCGCACTCGGCCGAGGGGACAGGGCGATAGAACGGGAGGTCATCGAGCGAGGAACCCTCCTTCACCAACTTTTCCTCCTTGAGCGACTTCATCGCGGCGTTGAAGTCCTCGTCGCTTCCTACCTTAGCGCGTGCGGCCTTGGTGAGCGCGTACTCCTCTTTACTCTCACAGAGCTTGCGCACCAGGCGCTGGCCGATGATGACGCGAATCGTCGAGACGAGGAGGAAGGGCTCGACGCCCATATCGATGAGGCGCGGGATAGCACCCGCGGCGCTGTTGGTGTGGATGGTCGAGAGCACGAGGTGACCGGTCAGCGCCGCGTTGATGGCGAGCGAGGCCGTCTCGCCGTCACGAATCTCTCCGACCATAATAATGTCGGGGTCCTGGCGCACGAGGGAGCGCAATCCATTGGCAAAGGTGAAGCCGATTTGCGGATTCACCTGCGTCTGGTTGACGCGCGTCATCTGGTATTCGATTGGGTCCTCGACGGTGGAGATATTCACGTCCGGCTGGTTCAAGATATCGAGCATCGTGTAGAGTGTGGTCGTCTTACCGCTCCCCGTTGGCCCCGAGACGAGGATGATGCCGGTCGTCTGGTTAAGCGCGTGGTGGATGCGCTCCATATTCTCGCCGTGGAGCCCAAGCGCGTCCAAGGTGAAGCCCTCCCCCGTCTCACGCAACAGACGCATCACCGTCTTCTCGCCGTAGAAGGTCGGGAGAATCGATACACGGAAGGAGACCTTGTCGGCCTCGGTCTCCATCTTGAAGCGGCCGTCCTGCGGGAGGCGCTTCTCATCGAGCTTCAGATTGGAGAGGACCTTGATGCGCGCGACGATGCCGGCCGCGGCACTTGAAGGAAGCGTCATCGCGTCGTGGAGGATACCGTCGATGCGATAGCGCACCAAGACCTCGGTCTCCATCGGCTCGATGTGGATGTCGGAGGCGCCTTGGACGATGGCGTGGCGCAGCAGCGTGTCGACGATGCGGACAATCGGGAGGTCCTCGGCCATCTTCTTGAGGTCATCGCCCGAGAGATCCTTTCCGGCAGTAATCTCGCGAAGCTTGCCCGCCTCGGTCGAGATGATGTCGCCGAACTCGTCCTTGAGCGACTTCTGGTACTGCAAGAGCGAGGACTTGATGCTCTCGGTGTCAGTCAAGCGCGGGAGAATCTTGAGCCCCGTCTTCTTACGCACCGAGTCGATGGAGGCGAGGTCGTCGACGTCGAGCATCGCCACCTCGAGCGAGTCGCCCTCCTTCTTGTACGCAATAATATTGTGCGTGCGGGCGATGGGCTCGGGGATAAGGCCGAGCACGTCGGTAGGAATCCGATGCTCCTTCATATTCACGAAGGGGATGCCGAGCACATAGGCCTGGATGCGGCGGAGCGCGTCGGAGGTCAAGGACCCGCGCGAGACGAGGATATCGCCGAGCGACTGGCCGCGGGCCTTGGCCTCTTCGGCTGCGGCATCAATCTCCTTCTTGGCGACGAGGCCGGAGTCGATAATGAACTCTTTCAGCTCCCCTTCTGAAACGTGCATATTGCTTCAAGTATAGCGTGCCGCGGCGTGGTGGACTTCACATTTCCAGATGTATGCGTGTATAGTGCGGGCAGAAGGAAGAAGTACTGGTTGCTGTTCGTTCAATTACAGAAGGAGAAAGCGTATGGAAACACTACTAGTAGAACGGCCGAGCGTGCTCGCCGAATTGCAACGTCGCCTGACAAGCGTGACCACGGAAGATATGAAGAAGCTCGGGCTGCAACCGATCCCCAAGGGCTATAAGAGTCTTGGGGTGGCGACGACCCGGGTCAAGCGCCTCCTCGCGCTCAAGCAGAAGCTCGCCGAAGAATTTCGACGGCTTCTCGCCGCGGGGAATGAGGCGGAGATTGCGCTTGCGCGCGAGCTCGCGCTCATCTTGAGCCAGATTATCCGGCTTGAGCTTCGGCGTCTCTTCCCGGCGCTCGCTGACCGCGAGTTCGAGATCTGCGAGGGCGGCACGGTCGTTGTCCCGCAACAACAGCCGCAGCTCTTCGAGACCGCGCGGAGAGAGCCCTGCTCGACTCGCTCGGACGCTGTGCAACTCGGCGGGCTTCGCGCCGGAGAATACTAACCTGTGCACCCAATGTCCTTTCACTCATATGCCGCCCTGGAGAGGCGGCGTTTGTTATTCCACTTGACGCAAATCGCGAGAGCTGGTATGTTGGGGGCATCAGAAAGCCCCGGGAGGGGCTTTCGTTACAAGACAGACATACATATCCCATATGATTGACCTGAAAACTATCAACGCAGTGCTCGGCGAATTCGAGGATCGCGGCATCAGCCGCGCCACGATGATCGAGGCGATCGAGAGCGCGATGGCCACCGCCTACAAGCGCGAATACGGCAAGCGCGGGCAGATTGTCCACGCGAAGCTCGACCTCAACACCGGCACCATCGCCTTCGAACAGGTGAAGACGGTTGTCGATGAGACCACCGTCCGCTTCCCCGACCCCGACGAAGAGCTCCCCGAGGAGCCCTCGCACTTCGCGCATCATGAGCACGAAGAGGAGCTCGCCGAGGGCGAGTTGCCTCGCTACGACGCCGAGAAGCATATCCTCCTCGCTGACGCGAAGCTGGTGAAGCGCGGCGCCGCGCTTGGCGAAGAGATTATCTTCCCGCTCGAGCCCCAGGACGACTTCGGTCGCATCGCCGCCCAGACCGCGAAGCAAGTCGTGATTCAGAAGGTGCGCGAGGCCGAGAAGCTCTCGATGATGGAGGAATTCGGCGAGAAGAAGGGCGAGATTGTCTCCGGCATCGTCCAGCGGATGGAGCGCGGGGCTATCTTCGTCGACCTCGGCCGCACGACCGGCATCATCCCCTACGAGGAGCAGATTCCGGGCGAGCGTTACCGCATGGGCGAGCGCATCCGCGCCTATCTCTACGCGGTGGACGAAGGCTTCCGCGGCGTCTACCTCCGCCTCTCGCGCGCGCACCCGAAGTTCGTGGTGAAGCTCTTCGAGATGGAGGCGCCCGAGCTCGCCTCGGGAGCCATTGAGGTCAAGGCGCTCGCGCGCGAGCCGGGCAGCCGCACCAAGATTGCGCTCGCCTCGACCGACCCGCATGTCGACCCGGTCGGCTCTCTGGTCGGACAGCGCGGTGTGCGCGTCTCGACCGTGATGAGCGAGCTCGGTGGCGAGCGTATCGACATCATCGAGTGGAACGATGACGCACGCGAGTTTGTGCGCGAGGCGCTCTCGCCCGCTACCCCGCTCTCGGTGGAGTTGAATGACGAGGAGCATCGCGCGGTCGTCACCGTCGCCGAAGACGAGCAGTCGCTCGCGATTGGCCGCGGCGGACAGAATGTGCGTCTCGCGGCGAAGTTGACCGGCTGGAATATCGACATCGTCTCTGCCGGTGGCGGCGAGGTCGCCCTGTCTGACGGCGCGACCGTCACTGTCGTTCCCGCCGAGGAGACCCCGGCCACCGAGGCGGGCGTGATGCCCACCGAGAGCATCGAGGTCGTGACCGACGAAGCGCCCCAGGAGACGGCGCTCCCGGCTGAAGAGGAACTTACTCCCCTCCCCGCCTCTGACGAGACCGTCGCGGATAAGGAAGAGGACCGAGACAAAGCGACCGACGAATAATCTCTTTCGTGCGAATGACAAAAGCCCCGCGAGAGCGGGGCTTTTGTCTAAACGAACGGGAGCGAGTATACTTACCCGCATATGAACCTACTGCACGATATTGATCCGGGCACGGCGGAGGCGATGAATGTCATCATCGAGATACCGAAGGACTCGCACAATAAATATGAGATAGATAAGAAGACGGGGCTGATTAAGCTTGACCGCGCGAACTACTCCGCGGCGGCCTACCCCTTCGACTACGGCTTCGTTCCCCAGACCCTCTGGGATGACGGTGATGCACTCGACGTGATCCTCCTCACCACCTATCCACTCGACGTTGGCGTCTTGGTCGCGGCGCGCCCGGTCGGCATCCTCCATATGGTTGACGGTGGCGACGCAGACGAGAAGATTATCGCCGTACCGGTCGAGGACAAGCGCTGGGACGATGTGCAGGATATCGGCGACGTGAACAAGCACCAGCTGAAGGAGTTCGTGCATTTCTTCGAGACCTATAAGGAGCTGAAAGGTAAGCCGGTCGAGGTGAAGATTGACGGCTACGAGGGCGCGGTGCAAGCGCGCGCGGCGTTCGAGCGCGCACGGAAGCTCTACGACGAGAAATCCGCCAAAGGCGGATCCGCCTCCGGCGGAAAATAATATATGAACGACACCAACGACGAGAAGCTCCTCCCGATTGGCGAACCAACGCTTCGCTTCAATCCTCCTGCTACTTCCGTTGCCCCCGGCGTGCCGTCGGTCAAGCAGCAGCAGTGGGGCGTCGTCATCTCGATTGCGATTATCGTGCTGATGGTCGTCGTCGGCGCCTTCTATGCGTGGGGTCAGCGCCTCGCACAGAACCCGACTCCTCTTACCAATGACCAACCTACCGTTAATTAATTACCTATGAAAACATCACCCCGCGCATCAATGCTGGTCCCGATGGTCATCGAGAAGAGTCAGTTCGGCGAGCGCGCCTACGACATCTACTCGCGCCTTCTTAAGGAGCGCATCATCTTCCTCGGCGGCGTAATCGACGATGACATGGCGAATCTCGTCATTGCTCAACTCCTCTTCCTTGAGAGCGAGGATCCGAAGAAGGAGATTTCCCTCTATGTCAACTCACCGGGCGGCGTTGTTACGGCTGGCCTCGCCATCATCGACACGATGAACCATGTGAAGCCGCCCGTCACGACGGTCTGTGTCGGCATGGCCGCCTCGATGGCTTCGGTTATTCTCTCCTCGGGTGCGAAGGGTAAGCGCTACGCGCTCCCCAACGCCGAGATTATGATTCACCAGCCGCACGGCGGGGCCGAGGGTCAGGCGACCGACATCGAGATTACCGCCAAGCAGATATTGAAGTTGCGCGAGCGCTTGAACAAGATTCTCGCCAAGAATACCGGTCAGAAGCTCGAGAAGATTGAGAAGGATGTCGAGCGCGATTTCTTTATGACCGCAGACGAGGCCAAGAAGTACGGCATCGTCGACCAAGTGTACAAATAGTGCTATAGTCCGGCTGTTCTGGGCTTTTATTTGATCTAAACCCGCTGCGCCCCGTGGCATGGCGGTTAGCTGAAACGGGCGCATGTCACTCAACATCATCCTGCTCCTGCTCGCGCTCTCGGGCGTGGGCGGCATCGTGCTCGGCTATGTGCTGCGCGTCCTCATCGGTCTCGCGAGTCGCGGCTCCCTCGAGCTCGAGGTGAAGCAGAAGCTCCTCACTGCGAAGGAACAGGCGGCCAAGATTATCGCCGAGGCCGAGTTCCGCGGTGAGGTGGTCGAGACCGAGCGCCTCGCGCCAATCGAGGAGCGCGAGGGGAAGCTCGGTCAGCGCGAGGAACGTGTCGGCGCGCGCGAGACCTTCCTCGACGAGCGACAGCGCGACCTCGATGACAAGGAGGTCGAGGTCCGCGCGCGCGAGCAGCAGACACTCCACGCCAAGAACGCGGCCGAGAAGCTGACCGCCGAGCGTACCAAAGAGCTCGCCAAGATTGCCCACCTCTCACCCGAGAAGGCGCGCGAGGAGCTCTTTGCCGAGATTGAAGAGGAGCACGAAGAGGCGATACTCCTGCGGCTACAGAAGCTCGCGGCGAACGGTCGCGAGCGGCTCGAGGAGAAGGCGCGCGAGATTCTCACCACCGTGGTCCACCGGCTGGGGAATGCGGTCAACGCCGAGGTGCTCTCGCTCTCAGTCGCTCTCCCCTCTGACGAGGTGAAGGGGAAGATTATCGGTAAGGAGGGGCGCAATATCAAGGCATTTGAGCGGGCGACTGGCGTGGATGTGATTATCGACGACGTACCCGACCGCATCACTCTCTCCTCGTTTGATCCCTTGCGGCGCGCCATCGCCAAGATTGCACTCGAGAAGCTGATTGCCGACGGGCGCATTCAGCCCGCCAAGATTGAGGAGATGGTCGAGAAGACGAAGGTCGAAGTGGCCGAGATCGTGAAGCAGAAGGGCGAGGCCGCCACCTATGAGGCCGGTGTACTCGGGCTCGACCCCAAGCTCGTCGCGCTTCTCGGCCGTCTCCACTTCCGTACCAGTTACGGCCAGAACGTGCTCCAGCACTCGGTCGAGATGGCGCACCTCGCGGGGATGCTCGCGACAGAACTCGACGCCGACCCCGAGGTCGCGCGCGCGGGCGCGCTCCTCCACGATATCGGCAAGGCAGTCGACCACGAGGTCGCTGGCACGCACGTTGAAATCGGCCGCCGGATTCTCGAAAAGTTCGGTGTCGACAAGCGCGTGATTACCGCGATGCAGTCGCACCACGATGAGCATCCCTATGAGACGCCCGAGGCGGTCATCGTCCAAGTGGCCGACGCTATCTCGGGCGGCCGCCCGGGCGCGCGCCGCGACACGGTCGACCGCTACCTCGAGCGCTTGGGCGACCTCGAGCGCCTCGCGGCCGCCTTCGAGGGCGTCGAGAAGGTCTACGCGATAGCGGCAGGGCGCGAGATACGCATCTTCGTGAACCCGGGCAAGGTGACTGACCTCGCGATGCACAAGCTCGCGCGCGATATCTCGCGACGTATCCAAGAAGAGCTCAAATATCCGGGCGAGATTAAAGTAAATATCATTCGCGAGAACCGCGTGGTTGAATTTGCGAGATAAAAAGAAAAGAGCGACTTATTAAAGTCGCTCTTGTGTTTACCACGATCACGCCTGGTACACAGCGGGTAGTCTAAGCTAATCTACCAGTAAGCTTTTGACGAGAGGTTCGGTCTGTTATCTCTCATCGTGCCCGTACTTGTGTTCGCTACGAGCTCCCCATTCATTTATGTCACGCTGTCAGACTGGGGTCAGCGTGTGGGAAAGCAGAAGGTCGATAGCTTTCTTCCAGTCTTTGCGGTCTAACACCAAATCAATCTTGGTGCCTGGTTTTGACTGCTCCAGGAAGCGACACAGTTTCGGAAGAAACTTGACCTCGTGATGGTCGGTGTCGCTGCAGACAGCTACTGGAATACTCGCCTCGACAGCGTCAAGGATGATGCTTACGCCGTTCGCTTGTTCCACGCCTCCTTTCTTGAGAGGGAACATGAGGTCGGTGAGGATATAGATTTCTTTTACGAAACCCGCCTGCACCTTATCCTGAGCAAACTTGATGGCGTTCTCTGCCGTCGTGAGGTCGTGTGCGAAGAACAACGAATTGTCTTCGACCAACTCGAACCCCATTTTGAAGGTAGCGATATCGCCAACTTCAATCCCAAGTCCTTCTTTACCGGCAACGCCCAACTTCTCTTTGACGGCGGCGATTGCGGCAAGGAGCTCTTCCTGCTTGTCTTCGATAATGACGATTGCTTTCATTTCTGTCTCCTGCCCCAGTACCCGAGGTGCGGTGCGAAAAATTTCGCGGATTCAAAGAACTAATCTTTAAAAGTTTCCGAAACATTTCAGAAACTTTATAAAGATGGCGAGCGATGTCCTGCTCGCCATGGTTCGTATCGTGAACCAGACGCCACGACTTATTCCATGGCGGAATTTTAGGAGTTTTTTCTTGCTCGAGCAGTTACCATCGTTCTCTCGGGTGTTATCTGCAGAAAGTTGGTCTATTCTGCACCCACAGATGGATTTATCGAGGTTCCAAGCCAATCTGCAAAGGAAATTTTGCAGAAAGGGGCGAGTCACACCCTAGTACTACATTAACTACCGACTCAAACTTCTCCCTCGTATTCCGTAGACGAAATCTCAAAGAACTATTCTCTAAAAGTTTCCGAAACATTTCAGAAACTTTATAAAATCCTGAACTACACGCTGTTCAGGAAATACGGAGTGGTTTATTGTGGACCTCGCCACACGATCGGTGTGCCCTTCTTTGCGGTGAATCGTCTGCAGCAGATACAGAAAATGCCCTTTTGGATCATCGGTGTTTTCCCAATAGGGCCGGCGATAAGAGGCACTTCCGTTCTTCGCATGGCGGTTCCTATACGGATGTGTCCGCATGGCAGATGCCAATCGTTTCCGTCGACGATCACTTTTCCGTTTGTTTCCATGACCATCTCCTCAAGGTTCGGGTGAGCACCGTTGCTCACTGTCTGCACCCATCATATCGCAAAAGGCATTGACAGTAAAATAATTGTGTTGTGATGACATTTAATCGTAAATATATGGCTTACTTATAAGTTTTATGCAACATACTCTATGTCTAAAAAACTTGACAAATAAGGACTGTTTTGCTACCCTTCCCCTATGGAACAAGTCGAAATGCTGAAGATACTCGGACTCTCAAAGAAGGAGCAAAAGGTCCTACTCGCCCTCCAGGGCGGGCTCGATACACCGGTCAAGATAGCGAAGGAGACCGATATCTCGCGCACGGCTATTTACGCCATCCTTGCGAACCTGAAAAAGCGCGGGCTAGCCGATTCGCATACGAAGAGCGGCCGGAAAGGCTGGGCGCTTGCGGGCGAGCGTGGCCTCGAAGAAACGCTCTATGCCGCCAAGCGGGCACTCCTTCAGATCCCCGAGGGTCGTGAGGAGGTCGCGGGACTCTCAGATTCAACCGTTATTGTGCATCGAGGTCGCGAAGCAGCCCGGAAAGTCATATTCCATATTTTTGACGAGCATTCGAGCGAACGGCTCTATGGTTTCCAGGGTGATGTCGCAGCGAACAATTGGAATGATGTCTTCACGGTCGAAGAGACGAACCGGATCAATCGCCAGATAAAGCAGAAGCACTTCATTGTAGAGGCCATACTGCCTATCGGATGGCTCGAGCGGCAGACTTATGAACTCGGCAAGAAGTGGGCAGAGGATTTCGAGGGCCGGACGACGCGGGTGAATGTGATCGAGCCGGATTATTTCAAGCACGGCGGGCAATTATTCCTCTTTAAAGAGTCGATTTACCTCGTTGCGCTCGGTGAGGGGCTTATTATTGAGATACGGAATTCAGAAATACAGCGAATGCTGCTCGCCATGATGCAATTCATTCAAAATAATGCGCAGGTGATAGATGCAAATGAAGTGTTGCGCAAGGTCATTGCTCAAATCGAGACACAAAAACAGTGATTGCGCAGTATCCACTGCGCTTTGGCAAGGGTATTGCGTAAAAAATGGCGGATTCTATACTTTTCTCCATACCCGGGCCTTTTCATTGGTCGCGGGATTTACCAGCATAATTAAAATCCAATGAACAAGGCAGATATCATCGACAAGGTGCACGGCGTCCTCGGTTCGACCAAGGCCGATGCTGAGCGCGCTGTCGAGACGATGATTGACTGCGTCGTCTCGAGCCTGAAGAGCGGCGACGAAGTCTCGATCGCCGGCCTCGGCATCTTCGCGACCAAGGCGCGCCCGGCGCGCCAGGGTCGCAATCCGCGCACGGGCGAGACGATTCACATCGCCGCGACCCGCACCGCGAAGTTCCGCCCCGCGAAGGCACTCAAGGACGCAGTTAAATAAGCGTTCACAAAAACACCACGCCGCCCTCTCGGGCGGCGTGGTGTTGTTTTTTCTTAGGGATGTGGTATTCTATCTTCAGTCAATCAGCTAGGAGAGCATCATGAATAATCAGGTAAAGACTCCTCCGTCCGCACCTTCAACCACAGGACCGCTTCAACCCGCGGACCTTCAGAAGGACGCGGCGGTCAGGAAATCCTTGAAGAAACTCATCGAGGAACTCGGGAGAGCACGGTTGAATGCCAATCCTGGTCTCGAGAATAAACAATGAACATTCCCCGCCCCACAGCCGGTCCCCAGGACCGGCTGTTCTACTGTAATCGCCCTGTCTGATCCAGTCCTTGTCGTGTAGATTCGGCAGCGGTCGATGCCTGTGCGACAATAGTTCCCTCGGTATCTGCCGTCACGTAGCCACTACTCGCGGCCCCCTTGGCCGCTCGTCGTTCAGCGACCCACTGGGCCGGATCGAGTACGCTCTTACGGTACATCTCTACTTCTTCGTCGGGCACTTTGTACCCGGTATCGACGTAGATGAAATTCTGCAATGCTTTGGTTGGCAGCTTCTTAGTCGCTTCGATACCGAGATTCAGGATGAGCATCTTACGGTCGAGGTACGCCTTAATGATAAGTGCCTCGGCTGACGCGGGATAATTCTTCTCCTTCGCGAGAACAACAGCCCTGCTCCGCGCTGCCGTACAGTCGTCAGGCGTGACCTCGTAGCTCGACGGCACGGCCTCGGCTCGCTCGAGCAGGTCTCGTATGTCGTTGTCGTTGAAGTCGTCAATTTCTTCAATAACGTTCGCGTTCATACCCGCCTCCGCTTCATGCGCTGTCGCCGGCGGTATCTCGATAGCCTCGTTATTCGCGGCTGGTGCCTTCACGCGCTCGAACTCTGTCTCTGCAGTGGAACCCCGCAGTTTCGCAAGCCTCTCTGCCGCCTCGCGGATTTCTGTATTGATTCGTCTCTCCATCTCTTTCTTCCATTCAGGTTTTATAGAGTCACTGGCGTATATTTCAGAGATTTTTTGCTGCTTTATCCGTATCGTCTCCTCGAGTGAATCAACCGTTTCCTCCGGTTCCTTCTTCTCCGCGCCCGGGCTCCAGAAATTAAGTTTTTCCAACATATGCCGCCATCATAGCAGATACCGCTTCTTTTTCAGCTTATCGGGTAAGTACGATTCTGTGCTGTTTTGCTATTATTTGCCCATGTCGTCTTTGGCAACCGATCGCGATATCGCGGACATCCGTGATTTCTACCGCACATCCCTCGTATTCCCGGCCACTCTTCCGAGGACACGGTATTTTGTAGCGTCGGTTGGGCTTGTCGGTTCAGGGAAAACAACCGTTATGAAGCCGCTTGCCGAGCGATTATCGCTCGTGCGTGTTTCAAACGATGAGGTGCGGAAACTCCTGAAGGAACGCGGTTTTAGTTACGAACGCCTTATCGACGTGGTGCACTCGCTCATGATGGAACTCGCGCATGAAGGATACAATCTAGCGTTTGACGCAGACTGCGCCAACCCAAAGACAAAAGAGGAGATAGAAAACGCCGCACGGGAAGTTGACGCGAAAATTTTCTGGTTACATATCGCGCCGCCTGAGGATTTTATCCTCCACAAACTGCGCACCTACACGCATACTTGGCTTTTCGCGGATGGAGAGGAGGCGGTCGCGAACTATTTTCGTCAGAAAGAAAAACGTGCGAAGGAAAACGTCCAGTTTGATTTCCTTGCAACGATAGACACATCCCGCCCTAATCTGTCTGCCCAAATAGATCGAGTTGCGAACCTTATTCCAAATAACGTTTCTTCTTGAGTTTCTCCGGCAGATACGATTCTTTGTCATACTTTTCGTATTTCTCGCCATAGCCCTGCTCTTTCATCAGCTTGGTGACCGGGTTGCGAAGCTTCTTGGGGACTGGGAGATTACCGAGCGCGTGCACATCCGCCTGCGCGGCGCGGAGCGCATCATACGCAGAGCGATTTTTCTTCGCCTGCGCGAGATACGCGACGCCATGCGCGAGATTAATCGCACATTCGGGATAGCCGATCGTCTCGCAGGCACGGAAGACCGCGTTCGCCACCACGAGCGCGGTCGGCTGGGCGAGGCCGACATCTTCAGAGGCGAAGACAACCATCCGCCGCGCGATGAAGAGCGGGTCCTCGCCCGCCTCGACCATTCGCGCGAGATAATAGAGCGCCGCATCTGCTTGGCTCGCACGCATGCTTTTAATAAACGCACTGATAGTATCGTAGTGCTCCTCACCCTTCTTGTCGTAGCGCAGATGTGGCGACTCGAGCGCCGCGGCAAGCGTCTCCACGTTCACTTTTCCATACAAAGATTGCGCGCCCTCTATAATGCCGAGCAGTTTGCGCGCGTCACCATTTGAATAACCAAGTAACCAATCGAATGCTTTTTTATCAACGGTAAGTTTCGTCTTCTTTACGATTGCTCGCAGGGCTTCTTCAGAGAGCGGCTCGAGGACGAACACGCGACAGCGCGAGAGAAGTGGCGCGATAACCTCGAAGGACGGGTTCTCGGTCGTGGCGCCGATAAGCGTCAGCTCGCCGCTCTCGACATAGGGCAATAAGAAATCCTGCTGTGCTTTGTTGAAGCGATGTATCTCGTCGAGGAACAAGACCTTTGGTCTTGCAGGGAGGAGGTTGTAGGGCGTAGGTTGTAGCGAATCCTTTTTTGACTTCCTACCCCCTGCCCCCTGTTCCCTACTAACTATGTTCCTGATGTCGTCTTTACCGGCAGAGACCGCCGAGAGCTCGAAGAGCTCGGCGTCTAACGCTCTTGCGTAAATTCTGGCAATAGTCGTCTTCCCGGTTCCCGGCGGGCCCCAGAGGATAAAGGAGAAGAGATGCTTCTTCTCTATCGCGACGCGCACGGGCTTCCCCGCCCCGACAAGGTGCTCCTGCCCGACAACGTCGGCAAGCGTCTGTGGCCGTATCCGTGCGGCCAGCGGTTTACCCTGAGTGCTGTCGAAAGGTTCCATAGATCTCTATGGTACTCCTCTCTCAATTTTTGTGCGGGATGGGAGAATCGAACTCCCGCTAGAAGGTTGGAAACCTCCTGTTCTGCCATTAAACTAATCCCGCTCTGACGCTAGTGAGAATACCATTTTTAGAGTAGCGTATCCGTATGCTCCAGCGTTTTATTCCCTATCTCGGTATCGTCGCCGCGCTCGCGCTCGGCTTCGTCCTCTTAAGCGCGGCAGGGAGCCAGCCGGTGACGCGGAGCGCGCGCACCGCCACCTCGACACTCTCCGTCGTCCCCTCGCTTACGGTCCCGACGATTACTCTCCCTTCCCTTTCACTTGGCACGGCCGCGAACTCCGCATCACCAGCGCCAATTACAAAAGCCAAGCCGCTCATTGCGCCTAAGGCGGCATCTACAACCAAAGTCGTTAGCGCTCCGGTGACTGTCCCCACGCCACCCGCGCAGCCGGTAGGCGAGGCCGAACTTAATGCGACCGCGAGCGCGCTTCGCGCTGCGCTCGTGAATATCCTCTGCTTCGCCCCGCCCGCAAGCGGTATCCACTCCGCGAGCGGGAGCGGCGTCTTCATCGACTCTAAGGGCACCATCCTCACCAACGCGCACATCGCGCAGTACTTCCTCTTCGCGGATCGCGGCGTCACCTGCTCTATCCGCACCGGCAGTCCGGCCGTCGCGCGCTACAGTGGCGCGCTCGTCTACATCTCGCCCAAGTGGCTCCGCGCGAATGCGACCGCCTTTACCGAGGCGGCGCCGAGCGGCACCGGCGAGTTCGACTTCGCGCTTGTCGCGGTCGTGAAGAGCGTGACCACTGACCACTTGCCCGCCGCCTTCCCCGCGCTCCCGCTCGCGAAGGTGGCACCCTCGACTGGCACGCCAGTCGTCATCGGCTCCTATGGCGCGCAGTTCCTCGATATCAGCCAGATTCAGTCGGGCCTCTTCCCCACCCTCGTCTTCGGCTCGGTGCAGGACATCTACACCTTCACCACCAACACCGTCGACGTACTCTCGCTCGGCGGCTCGGCCGCGGCGCAGGAGGGCTCCTCGGGCGGCGGGGTGGCTACGGGCGCAGGCGAGCTCGCGGGTACCATCACGACGAGCACCGTCGAAGGCGCGACCGCCTCGCGACGCCTCGGCGCTATCACCGCCTCCTACATCCGAAGCGAATATGCGAACGAGATGGGCAGCTCCATCGAGCTCCTCCTCGATGAGCAACCCGCCACAGCGGCGGCAGACTTCGCCATCAAGATTCCCGCACTCGAAGCGATTCTCACCGCGCACCTCCCCTAATCATCGGGCCGCCGAGAGTCGAACTCGGTCAACGTCCTCCCAAAGGACGCGTACTACCGGCATACTCCGGCCCGCCTTCGGTCCGCCAAAGCGGACCTACGGCGGGGCAAAGCCCGTCGAGATCCGCGAAGGCGACCTCACGCACTCTACCATCTCACACGATTTGCGGCAGGTACTGCAAGCGTGCGGTGCCGTCGCGGCGCCGGAGCCATACGAGACACGCGTCCACCTGCCACTCCCCTTCCCACTTTTTCTCAAGGACATACCACTCGCCGGTTCGTGTGATGTGCCGAATCTTCGATTCGTGAATATTTACCGACGGGTCATACTCATCACCCACGGCGTCCGGATCGAAGAACCGTTCGACGAGAATAGTCTTCACCTCAATAAAATGAAGAGTGTCCCCTTCTCGCGCCACCACGTCTATCTCACCCGTCTTCCGGCTCACATTCCGATCCACAACCTCCATACCGTGCCGAGTTACATAGTCAGCGGCTATGCGTTCGCCGAGGGTGCCTATCTCCTTGCGGCTCTTGTCGGACAAATCTACGGCCTTCGGGCGACCTTTTAGAAAATCAAGCATTTACTCACTATTTTACGGACTCACCACCGGGCCTGCTGTCCTTTATCCACACTATCCACAATGTTGTACACAACCGCAAAGTCGTTTCGAAGTCACGTTTTGCCCTAGAAATGGTGCTGTGCACTGCGTTAGAGTGAGCGAAGTAGTGCGGCTACGGAGAATCGGACTCCGATCTCCACCTTGGCAAGGTGGCGTTCTACCATTAAACCATGGCCGCTTCCCCGCTATCCTAACATGCCCTGTGTACGCGTGCACGATTTAATGTGGTGCCTCGGCCAGGATTCGAACCTGGAACGGCTGCTTCGAAGGCAGTAGTGATATCCATTTCACCACCGAGGCAATAGGCATATGCTAGCATTCGCCTATGCGTCGTTCCATACCTCCAGAAATCCTCGCTGTTTCGACGAAGCTCCGCGAACAGGGTTATGAGGCCTACCTGGTAGGCGGCTGTGTCCGCGACCTGCTCCTTAATCGCGTACCCAAGGACTGGGATATCACCACCAACGCCCACCCAGAGCAGATTCAGGCCGTATTTCCTGATTCTTTTTATGAAAACGATTACGGCACGGTCGGCGTGAAGACCGGGAGCGAGGACTCTCGGCTCGCAGTCGTCGAGGTGACGCCCTATCGCGCCGAGTCGGGCTACTCGGACAAGCGCCGACCCGACACGGTCACCTTCGGCGTCTCACTCGAGGAGGATCTGGCTCGCCGCGACTTCACCGTGAACGCCATCGCCTATGACGAGGATAAAGGACACATCGTTGACCCCTACGATGGCCAAAAGGACATAAAGGACAAGGTGATTCGCGCGGTCGGCTCCCCCGCCGAGCGCTTCGGCGAGGACGCCCTGCGGATGCTCCGTGCGGTGCGACTCGTCGCCGAGCTTAACTTCGGCATCGATGGCGCGACTGCCGAGGCGATAGGCCAAAATAATGAGCACCTACGCCACGTTTCACGTGAACGAGTCCGCGAGGAGCTCGAGCGCATCCTCCGCTCCAGCGCGCCGATGAGCGCTCTCGCGCTCTCACAGCGGCTCGGTCTCTTGGAATATGTTGTCCCCGACCTCCTGCGCGGTATCGGCGTCGCACAGAACCAGGCCCACTCCTACGACGTCTTCGAGCACAACCTCCGGACGCTCCAGCACGGCGCCGATAAGGACTTCCCTTTCGAGGTGCGCCTCGCAGGGCTCTACCACGATATCGCCAAGCCCGAGACGCGCCGCTGGTCAGACGAGAAGAAGGACTGGACCTTCCACGGCCACGACGTCGTCGGTTCACGTGTAACACGGCGGGCGCTCGAGGAGCTCCGCTTCCCTCGCGAGACCATCGAGAATGTCACCCGGCTGGTCCGCTGGCATATGTTCTTCTCTGACCCGGACCAGATTACCCTCTCGGCGGTGCGCCGGATGATTACGAATGTCGGCGAGGACCATATCTTCGACCTCCTCAATCTGCGCATCTGCGACCGGATTGGCACCGGCCGGCCTAAGGAGCAGCCCTTCCGCTTCCGTAAGTACAAGGCGATGGTCGACCAGGCGCTCCGCGATCCTATCTCGGTCACGATGCTGAAGACGGACGGTACCCGCCTGATGGAGCTGTTCCACGAGAAACCGGGCCCTCGGATTGGCTGGACCTTGAACGCTCTCCTCGAGGAGATACTCGACGATGCCGCCAAGAACACAACGGACTATTTGGATACACGCACGGCCGAGCTACTAAAACTTGGCGACGAAGAACTTAAGGCACTTGGAGAAGCAGGGAAGAAGAAGCGCGAGGAGGCAGAAGACGAGGAGATACGCCAGATTCTAGAGAAACATCACGTGTGCTGAATTTACGGACTTACGAAGTCCCTATATTCCTCATGCATGTTAGGACTTCGTAAGTCCTCTCATATTTTTGGTAGTATGTGAAATAGGTTTCGCGTGGAACGAAAAACAAGGTTCGACCTTGAGGATTAGGATGTAAGGTCGAACCTTGGTTTTTGTAGGTAAACAAAAAAGCCGCCCTGGGGTTGGGAGGAAGCAAAAAGGAGCAGAGGGGCGTAGATGATGGGGCTTCCTGCCGGAGAAATGAGGGCAGCTTTTTCTTATTGTTGTACCCTCGTGCTTCAGCAGAGCTTCCATACCCGTGGGCTTGGAGCGCGGATCGCCGCGGAGCGGAGGCAGGAGCCTCGCCTCACACGTCAGTACCTGACAGATCGAGAAAAGATCACTCCGTCCTTAAGTAAAGATAAAGGCACTCAAGGACATTGTAAAGGACAGATGTGTGGACAACTTGTCTTTTACAATCATGTGATTGAGAACCCGTTGCAAGGTAGAAGAGAAGAGAGTACAGTCTAGGCCAGATGGTAGATGCTCGCCATCTGGAGAAGCATTTTGTTTTTTAACCAAGCTGAGAAGGAGGGTTCATGAAAAAGAAGCTGTCTTTGTTACTCGCAGTGATGGCGCTCGGTCTGGCCGGTTGTGCTAGCAATCCCATCGGCATCGGCACGGTCGGCGGCGGTGTCGTCGGCGGCGGCGCAGCGGCAGCGGCCGCGCTCCCTGCCTGCCCTTGGTGTGTCGCGGGCTGGATGGCAGTTGGTGCCGTCGTCGGCAACCAGACGATCGACGCCAAGAAGAAGTAGCTCGCCGGTGCGGCTCGCACCGCAAAGCCCGGGACCAAAGGTCCCGGGCTGTCTGTTTCTATTGCACCGTGATGGAGACGGGGCAGTGGTCGGAGCCGTAGATGTCGGGGTGAATCTCGGCCCTAGTGACCTGCTTCGCGAATTCGCTCGCGACGAAGAAGTAGTCGAGGCGCCAGCCGACATTGCGGTCGCGAGCACGCGTCTTGATGTCCCAGTAGCTGTAGGCGTCTTTGGTATGCGGATGGAAGTGGCGGAAGGTGTCGAGGTAGCCCGCCGCGATAAGCTCGTCGAGCCACGCGCGCTCTTCGGGAAGGAAGCCGGTGTTGTCTTCATTCTCCTTGGGCCGCGCGAGGTCGATCTCTTCGTGTGCGGTGTTCACGTCGCCACAGAAGATGACGGGCTTCTCCTTACGTAGCTTCTCAATAAACTTCAGAAAGGCGTCGTAGTAGCGGAGCTTATAGTCGAGTCGCACAGGACCCTGGCCGCCATTGGGGAAGTAGACGTTCAGAAGCCAGAAGTGGGGGAACTCCGCGCCGACCAAGCGGCCTTCTTGGTCGAACTCTTTGATGCCCATCCCATAAATAACTTTGAGCGGCTCTTCCTTCGCATAGAGCGCGACGCCGCTGTAGCCCTTCTTTATTTCACACGACGAGAAGAAGCTGGTATAGCCTGCCGGTTGCAAGAGTTCGGGGGAGAGTTGTTCGGGCGAAGCTTTTGTTTCTTGGAGACAGAATATGTCGGGCTTCGCGGCCTTCAGAAATGCACCCCACTGATTGTCCTTAGCGAGTGAACGCAGGCCGTTCACATTCCACGACACGATTTTCATGTGACTTATTCTACTCCTTTCCGCAGGGTGTCGTGGCGCTACTTGAATAGTTCGTCGTGCGTGCCGATGTCGGCGATGGTTACCAGTTTCAGTGCATCGTTTCTTTTATAAATCACAAGTACATTGAATCTGAGGTGACATTCGCGGTGCGCTGAAAGACCGCCTTGAAGGCCATGATCCTTGTATCGAGCTGGGAGTTTGGCACTTTCTCGCAACATGCCAAACAAAGCAACAGCGTCTTTCTTGATACGCGCGGCACCCTTAGTAAGACGTTTATATGATTTCCGTGCGCTCTGTGAGAATGCGAGCTCGTACATACGCTAGCGAACTATATCCGCAAGAGCGTCTTTCACCGAACTATATCGTTTACCTGATTTTTCTGCCTGGGCGACTTCGCGCAGGATACGCGCTTCGTATGCAGGAGAGAAGCCGTTCACGGTTCGGGGGGTGAAGGGGAGTCCTTTGTCGCGGATAACCTGGGCGAGATACAGCTTCACTCCGCTTGAGATATCAAGCCCCATATCCTCGAACAATGCTTGTGCATTTTTCTTCATTTTTGAATCAACACGGATTTGGATGGTGGTAGTCATACCCCCAGTATAGTCGCCCGTATGACAATGTCAATACTATGTATGTACACGCGCTAACGCGAGCGAGAGTGAAATTTTTTGTGAATCTCGCGGAGGTGTGAGTCGGTGATGTGCGTATAGATTTGGGTCGTGTTGATAGAGGCGTGGCCGAGGAGCTGTTGGACCGAGCGGATGTCGGCGCCGTTACTCAAGAGGTCAGTGGCGAAGGCGTGGCGGAGTGTGTGCGGGGTGACGCGCCCGGTGATGCCCGCGAGCGCGACATAGCGCTTCAGGTGGCGCTGGATGTCGCGCGGAGAGATGCGGTGAGGAGCGTTCGCGCGGCCGTCGACGAAGAGCGCCTCTTCCATATCCCTGCGTGCTTTCAAATAATTGCGTATGGCATCTTTCGCGGCTGGGGAGATAAACACGACGCGCACTTTTTCTCCCTTCCCACGCACCGACATCTCGTCGCGGGAGAGGTCGAGGTCGGAGTTCAGCGCGCAGAGCTCCGAGACGCGGAGCCCGGTCGAGAAGAGGAGCTCGAGGATAGCGGTATCGCGTAGGTAGCTAAGGCGCTTGTGGGTGTCCTCTTCTTTCTCGAGTGCGGCGGCGGGCGCGCCGAGGAGCCGCTCGAGTTCGGCGGAGGTAATCAGGTCAATCTGTCGCTCCGGGAGCTTCGCGAGCTCGATGCGCTCGGGAGAGATGCATTCGATGTCGCGCTTCCGGAGGAACTTCAGGAACGCGCGGAGCGCGATCATATAGTAGTTCTGGGTGCGGCGCTTCATCGAGTCGCTCCCGGAGCCCGGTTGGCGATTGAGCCACAGGCGAAACTCGCGGATATTCTGTTCGGTGATGTCGGCAACACTCTTAATACTCATCTGCGCGAAATAGCGGGTGAGGTAGCGGTCGTAATTCTCAACAGTCTTCACTGCGCGCCCGCGTTCGATCTCGATATATTCTAGAAATTGCCGTTTCGCTGCTTCTGCCTCCATTGTTTCAAGTGTACCACCGATATTTTGCGCACTTTCACCCACCCGGTTTCTGATTTTGTGAGCGTTCATAAAATAGCCTATAGGCCAAAACATAAACGGTTCTGGCTGGCCTTGCGTTTATTGATGACTCGTGTTATGGTACTTTCGGCTAATGAGCGCGGGATTCCTCGCGTTTCAGGATAGCTTTGTACACTGTCACAGACGGAGGAAGACATGAAAGATACCACTGTCATCGACGGTCAACTCGGTCAGCTTGCCATAAAGCAAAACGAATTGTTCCGCCGTGCCAAAGAAGGGCACTATGCGTCAATGGATCAAGTTAACGACGCACTTCAGCAAGTCATCGAGGGTCAGGCACCAATGCCGCCTGTGCGCAAGAGAACAATCAAAAAGGCGAAACCCGAACCCGCAATTCTCGCCTTCCACGCCGAAGTTCTCGTCCAGCCGCTTCTGGAGAGTTTCAACCCGCACGAGTTCTTCAAGGATCGCCAAGGTCTCTATCTCTGGAACGACATGCAGCGCGTATTGAAAGACGCGAAGCCGGTCGAACCGGCGCAGGGCACAGCGAAGCTCCGCTCGTTTGACCTCGCGAAGAACGCCTACGATCGCGAGATCAAGGCGGAGCGTTTTCTAATCAATAGCTTGGACGCACTTTGTTAATACTGACAGCGGCGTTTCGAGATTC
>Ga0172373_10003666_pt1 | contig 22243 bp, 15 predicted proteins | sample Lak10m_2_FD_114546 | JGI IMG/M metagenome (GOLD analysis project Ga0172373, IMG submission 114546) | Freshwater microbial communities from Kabuno Bay, South-Kivu, Congo - kab_092012_10m | ecosystem: Environmental > Aquatic > Freshwater > Lake | place: Democratic Republic of the Congo...
AGGTCAACAACGTGCTCGGATTCCCGTACATCTTCCGGGGTGCCCTCGATGTGCGCTCCAAAGTAATCAACGAAGAGATGAAACTCGCCGCCGTGCGCGCCCTCGCCGCCCTGGCAAAGGAACCCGTACCCGATATCGTCAATATGGCCTATGGCAAAGACCAATTGGCCTTCGGAAGAGAATATATCATCCCCAAACCCGTCGATCCAAGGCTGCTGACTACCGTAGCCCCCGCCGTAGCCCGCGCCGCCATGGAAACCGGTGTCGCCAAGTTTCCCATCACCGACTGGGACGCCTATGAAGCCCAACTCGCCAAACGACTCGGACTCGATAACCGACTCACCCGCGCTATCGTCAATAAAGCCAAACAAAATCCCAAACGGGTCGTACTGGCCGATGCCGAAAACCTGGCCGTACTCAAAGCAGCCCAACAGGTCGTCCATGAGGGTATCGCCCACCCTATCCTCCTCGGCAACCGCACTAAAATCGAGCAAATACTGGAAGAAAACCGCATGAGCCTCGAAGGCGTCGAAATCATCGATCCGCGTATGCCGGTCAGTGAAACGGAACATACCAGACTGGCAGAATACGGCGACCTGTTCTATAAAAGCCGCCAACGGAAAGGCATCACCGCCACCGACGCCCGCAATATGATGCGCCAACGCAATTACTACGGCGCTATGATGGTCTCCCAAGGCCAGGCCGATGCCATGGTAGGCGGTATGACGCGCAATTATCCGGACACGATTCGCCCCGCCCTCCAAGTGGTGGGCCGACAAGAAGGCGTTCAGTCTGTCTCCGGGATGTATATCCTCATGAGCCGTTTTGGCCCCCTCTTCCTGGCCGACACCACCGTCAATTTCAACCCAACCGTCGAACAGCTCGTGGAAATCGCCGAACTCTGCGCCCGCCAGGTCAGTAAATACAATATCAAACCTCGACTCGCCCTACTCACCTACTCCAACTTCGGCAGCGCAAACGGAGAGGATGCTGTCAAAATGCGGCGCGCCGTGGAAATCCTGCGTGCCAAACACCCCGACCTCATCGTCGATGGCGAAATGCAGGCGCACCTGCCGCTCAATCCAGAACTGCTCAAAGAACACTATCCCTTTAGCAGCCTCGCCGACGGCGGCGCCAATGTCCTCCTATTCCCCAACCTTTCCGCCTCAAACGTGGCCTACAACCTCGTAAAAGAGGTGGCGGGTATCGAACGTATCGGACCGGTTCTGTTGGGTATCAAAAAACCAGTACACCTGCTTCAACTCGGCAGCACCACCCGCGAAATCGTCAATATGATCGCTATCGCCGCCGTGGATGCTTGTACGTCCTCCAACCGAAGTATCTGATTACATACGCGCACAGCGTGGTCTCTACTCATGCTGACCACCTTCTCCTCCGTATCTCCGTGAAAACATCCCTGTTACACGGAGGTACGGAGTATGTTACCGACCGTTCTTACTCCCCCGGCAACGGCTGACCACAACGCAGGGTGAGAATTAGTCAGAATATAATCCAAAAAGAGGCATTCAATCTACCGTTTGACACGCCCATAAAAATTCAGATATTTGCAGCGATTTTGACAACGCCCTGGAGTACGCCGCATTCTGAACGATTTTTCCTCCACCAGAAATACCTGGGAAGCAACCCAACCACTCGAATCCATGCGCCACGAAATTAAAGAAACCATTACGCTTGGCTGGCCTATCGTATTAGGCAACCTCACCCAAATGTTTCTGGGCGTCATCGACAGTGCGATGGTAGGCTCTATCCATAGTAGTCAGCTGGCAGCTGCCAGTTTTGTCAATAATCTCCTAACAGTACCCAGTATCCTCGGAATTGGTATTACTATGGCGATTGCCCCCTTGGTCGCCCAGGCGCGTGGCAACAACGACCAGGATAAACCACTGGAAATTGCATTCAATGGGTTCTTGCTCTCCGGTGGCCTGATTCTATTGCTGGCCGCTATCTTCCACCTCGGAAAAAACATGGTCTATATCATGGGACAGGATCAGGTGGTGGCCGACCTGGCCAAGCCCTACCTCGTTTGGATGAGCTGGAGCATGCTGCCCATGGTGCTGTTTTTGGCGGTCAAGCAGTATGCCGACGGGCTGGGCCTCACCCGCTGGCCCATGTACCTGGGACTGGCTGCCCTGCCACTCAACGGGGTACTCAACTACGTCTTTATTTTTGGAAAAGCTGGCTTGCCCCGAATGGAGCTGGAAGGAGCCGGTATAGCTACCTTTATCACGCGGGTAATCTTATTTGCCATCATGGCCTGGATGGTACTCCGCCAGCCGGCTTTTGCGCCCTACCGCGCCCACCTGCGCCGCCAGTTGCGCTGGAATTCCGGTCGCGCACGGGAAATGGCCCGCATAGGTATTCCTACCGCCTTGCAGTTTACGATGGAGGCCGGTGCATTCGCAGTATCCGGACTCATGGCCGGTTGGCTGGGGTATATTCAGCAAGCGGCACATCAAATCGTGCTGCTGCTGGCCTCCATGACCTTTATGGTATCTCTCGGAATCAGCGCCGCAGGAAGTATTCGCGTAGCCCATGCTGAAGGCCAGGGCGATTTTGCCCGCGTCCGGAATATCGGCTATTCCACCCTGCTGATGGCGGTGGTTTATGGGCTGCTGTGCGCCATCTTTCTATTTGCCGGCAAACATTTCCTGCCGGCCCTGTTCAACCAGGAAAAAGAGGTACTCGAATGGGCCGCCGGACTGATGATTTTAGCCGGCATTTTTCAGATTTCGGACGCTACCCAGGCCGTTGGAGTAGGCCTTTTGCGGGGCATACAGGATGTCCGCCGCCCCACTATTTACGTGGCTATTGCTTATTGGGTCGTGGGGATTCCCTTTGGATACCTCTTCGCCTTCCCGCTCCACTTCCAGGTACAGGGGCTTTGGGTGGGTTTTATCCTCGGCCTGAGCAGCAGCGCCCTGTTGCTGTTTTTCCGCTTTAGAAATAAAGTACGTGCTTAATAATCACCTACTGCGTTGCTCCCGAAAAATGGATTTACACTGGTTGCACCGAGCCCGCTGAGCATACTACGGAGCTAACTGGCGCCGGAGATAGGAGACGCCGGATAGCAAAATACAGCATGGATACATGCGCTGCTGTCAGGCGAAGGCTCGCTTTTGGGGGCGCGTAAAGCGGTAGGAAGAAATTTATACCACCATTAAGTTACACCCGCGCAAATCCGAGTTGTCCTGGCGACCCAGTACCTGGAAAGACTGGTCGGCGAACACCACGCCCAAATCGTCGGAAGCGAGGAAGCTGATGGTATCCAGATTGGCCAGGTCGATTAGGTTGAGCGCAGCGGTCTGCCCCAGTGGCTGGGTAGAAAAAGGATCGTAGATATCGCGCGGCACCACCCGCAACGTATCCGCTGGGCGAAACAGGCCTTCACCTGGAGAGTATGCCTGCGACAATAGCTCCGTCATTCCGTATTCAGAATGGATAGCGGAGACGCCAAAACCCGCTTTTAATAAGTCGTGCAGCTCCGGGCGCGTTAGTTCCTCGCGTCGGCCTTTCATCCCGCCGGTCTCCATCACGATGAGATCGGGAAAATCAATCGGATGCGCCGCTGCCAGATCCCAGAGTGCGAAACTGACCCCGAGCAATACGGTGGGAACGCGCTCCGCCTTACACCATGCCAGGCGATCGAGCAGGACATCGGTGTCGTGGAGAAAAAAACCACTCTGCGGATAGTCCGATTCGGAAATAAAATCCTGCGCCATGAAAACCAGGGAAGAACCACTGCGTTCAAGATAAGACGGCAACAGTGCCAGAAAACAATACCCGGAAATAGCCCCATACTGCGCCTCAAATCCACGCCGGGCGTTCCTGCGATACCAGGCTGCATCTCGAAGCAGGTGCCGGCTCGTATTCCAGCCGGTCGTACCACTGCTCGTAAACTCCTGCACCGGCTCCCATTCCAGGGTTTGAATCCGGTGGGTCTTCAAAGCAGAAATGGGCAGACAGGGAATCTCCGACGCCATGGATGGCTGCTTGTACGCGGACCCGATTAGCGACAGATAATAGCGGTACACTGGATTGTGCGTGCGTTGAAACTGGAACACATCCAGTGCAAGCTGGTCAAAATCTTCCGCCTGAACGCCCTGGATGCGGGCCTGAAGTGCTGCCCGCTCCGCCAAAAGATTTTTATCCGAATTAGTCAAACTGCAGGATTTTATCGAATTTACAAAAATTTTAAACCGATACCGGATGCACTGCACTTCCCTTTTAAGGCTCATTTACCCGCTTACGGGCATTCTAATCGGGGGATTTAGCTCCTGCTCAGAGCCACCCGTGTACCCCATTGAACCTCGAATTGAATACATTGGCCTCAACCAGAATAGCATCGAGCAAAGCCGGGACGCGAGCATTCCACTGGACACCATAGAAATCCGCTTTTCCTTCACCGACGGCGACGGCGACCTGGGAAGTACCGACAGTATCAATATCCACCTCGAAGACAGCCGGGATGGAACACTACAGCTTTTCAAAGTCAATCCAATTCCACAGATTGGTGCGGGAAAAGGCCTCAATGGAGAGATTAAAATCCTGCTCACCAACAGCCCAATTACCCGCTATTTTTGCTGTACCTTCCCGAATACTAACCTGACCTGCCTGGCCAGCAAACAATTTCCGAAGGACGAATTATTCTATAAAATCCGCATCCGGGATCGCGCGGGCAACTGGAGCAATGAAATCCAGACCGACAAAATTTCTATTCTGTGTAATTGATGCCCGGCTGCTGCAACCACTCCTGGGTAGCTGCTTCCCGGCTACCGGCCAGCGGCTGGAAGTCGTACACCCACGCTGCCATCGGCGGAAGGCTCATCAGGATGGATTCGGTGCGGCCGTCGGTATCCAGACCAAAACGGGTACCCTTGTCCCATACCAGGTTGAACTCGACGTACCGCCCACGCCGTAGCGATTGCCAACGTTTCTCTTCCTCCCCGTACGGTGCGTCTTTGTACCGGTTCAGCAAAGGCAGGTAAGCCGGGCAGAATGTATTGCCCACCGCTTGCACAAAAGCAAAACAGGCGGCCTTATCCAGGCCGCTGTGCGCCGTGTCGAGCCGATCGAAGAAAATACCCCCTACCCCACGCGTTTCACCCCGGTGCGGGAGGTAGAAATACCGATCCGCCCATTCCTTAAATTCCGGATAGAAACTCGGATGGTGTGCGTCGCAGGTCGCCTTCAGGCGACGATGAAAATCAACTGCGTCTGCAGTAACGATATAGTGTGGGGTGAGGTCAATACCGCCACCAAACCACCACCCCCCTGAATCCACTTCAAAATAGCGGACGTTGGAGTGTATGATAGGAACCAGGGGATTGCGGGGATGCAACACGATGGACACCCCCGTTGCGAAAAAATGAGCAGACTCCAGTTTCAAGGCACGAGCGATTTTCTCGGGCAGCTCTCCATGAACTGCCGAGAAATTCACCCCACCTTTTTCAATATGATGCCCTTCGAGAATGCGGGTACGGCCACCGCCGCCACCCGCCCGCCGCCACTCATCCTCGCGGAAGGAAGCGCCGTCGGCAGCCTCGAGCTGCCGGCAAATATCGTCCTGAAGCTGCCGGAACCAGGATGCGATGAACTCCTTTTCCATAGCTAACAGCCCTATTTTTTCTTGTCGGGTCGAACCTGCAAGGTCACGCCGTTGTATTCGGTGCCGTTCAGTGCCTGCACGAGAGAATCCTGGTGCTGCGGCTCGATTTCAACCAGGGAGAAATTGCGCGACAAATCGATGCGGCCAATCCGGAGGGATTTGCCCCGCGTATTGCGGTTGATCAGTTCGATGAGCTGCTTCGCCCCAACATTATCTTTTTTACCCTGGTTGATATAAATTTTCACCCAGGACACCTTTTCTTCCCGGCGGCCTTCGCCAAACTTGCCCTTACCCCGTTCGCCTCGTTCGCCCCGCTCAGCCCGTTCGCCTTTTTTGGATGTCGCTTCGACGTTAATATCGGGCGCATTCTTGTAGTAGGCGAGGAAATGGTTGAACTCGATGGAGACGAAGCGTTGGATGAGGTCTTCGCGCGTAAGCCACGACAAGCGCTTGTAAATCGCCGGGAGAAACTGTTCGATTTGTGCGTCTTTGATCTCGATATTCTCGATGCGGTCGATCATGTGGAAAAGCTGTTTTTCACAAATATCACTGCCCGTTGGGACCGGCTTTTGATCAAACCGCTTGCCAATTTTCTTCTCGATGAATCCAATTTTACCTTTTTCGCGCATATTGGCGATGAGGATGGAGATACCGCTTTTTCCGGCGCGGCCAGTCCGGCCGCTGCGATGGATATAAACCTCCGGGTCGTCCGGCAGATTATAGTTGATGACGTGGCTGAGGTTGTTGACATCGAGACCCCGTGCCGCAACGTCGGTAGCCACGAGCATCTGCAGTTGTTTGAGTCGGAAACGCTGCATGACATAATCCCGCTGCGCCTGCGACAAATCGCCGTGCAGCGCGTCGGCATTGTATCCATCTTCCATGAGCTTGTCGGCTACCTCTTTGGTTTCCTGACGGGTGCGGCAGAAGACGATACCATAGATGTTGGGGTAGTAATCGGCGATGCGCTTCAGCGCCAGGTATTTGTCTTTGGCGTGTACGAGGTAGTAGTGGTGTTGTACATTTTCTGCCCCCATATTGCGTTTGCCAGCGGAGATTTCGACCGGGTCGTGCATGTACTTTTGGGCGATACCCACCATTTCTTCGGGCATGGTAGCCGAGAAGAGCAAGGTTTGCTTAGTAGAAGGGGTGGTTGCGAGGATAGCGTCCAGTTCGTCTTTGAAGCCCATGGAGAGCATTTCGTCGGCTTCGTCGAGCACGAGCCAGCGGATATTGTCCACTACCAGCTTCCGGCGGTTGATGAGGTCCAATGCCCGGCCGGGCGTACCTACTACGATTTGTGGTCCTTGGTTCAACTCCGAAATCTGCCGGCTGATTTCAGCGCCGCCATAGACAGCGACGACCTTGAGTCCGGGAATGTATTTGGAGTAGTTGGTAAGCTCCCGCGTAATCTGCAGGCACAGCTCGCGAGTTGGGCACAAAGCCAGCATCTGTACGCTGGATTTGTGGGGGTCCACCTGATGGATGACCGGCAACCCAAAAGCAGCGGTTTTACCGGTGCCCGTCTGGGCGAACGCGACCAGGTCGTCTTTGGATTGTAACAGATGTGGAATGGCTTTTTCCTGAATCGGAGTCGGTGTCTCAAAACCCAGCTCCTGGACTGCACGCAATACCTGCGGATTGAGTCCTAAATCTTCAAATGTGGTGTGCAAAATATTCTATTTTCAAAATTCGCTGCAAAGATACGCAATTTGCATCGTATAGGTATAAAATATTGTAACTGACTGGTTTTCCGGAATGCGTTCTTTTTCATACCTTGACACAAATCCTAAAACACTTCTACATGAAAAAAGTACATGTAATAGCGCTGATGGCCGGCCTTCTTTTGTTGGGCGCCGGCACCTTGAATGCCCAGTCCGCAGCATTGCCGGTGGATCCGGCTTTTTACGGCAGCATGCAGTGGCGCAATATCGGCCCGCTCCGGGGAGGCCGCTCCCTAGGTTGCGCCGGCAGCCCGGGTCGCCCGAATGAATATTATTTCGGAGCCACCGGCGGAGGGCTTTGGAAAACGACCGATGCCGGACAAAACTGGTTTCCTGTCACCGACGGGCAAGTGACCAGCTCCTCCGTGGGAGCCGTTGCCGTTGCAGAAACCAACCCCGATATCGTCTATATCGGCATGGGGGAAACCCAGCTCCGAGGCTCCATTACCCAAGGCGACGGGGTGTACAAATCCACCGACGGCGGAAAAACCTGGCGACATAAAGGCCTCAAGGAAACCCAGGCCATTTCAAGAGTGCGCATCCACCCCACCAACCCAGATATCGTCTATGTGGCTGCCCTGGGGCATCCCTATGGAGAGAATGAAGAACGCGGCGTTTTTCGCTCCACCGACGGCGGTAATTCCTGGAAAAAAATTCTGTACGCAGGTCCGAACGCCGGCGCCGCCGACTTAATTATCGACCGCAGCAACCCCAAAATCCTCTATGCTACCACCTGGCAGGTATATCGAAAAGCCTGGAAAATGTGGGGCGGCGGGGAGCAGTGCAAGCTCTTCAAATCCGTGGACGGCGGGGAGCACTGGGTAGAACTAAGCAAAAACCCAGGCATGCCCGCCGGCCCCTTGGGCAAAATCGGCATCACCGTATCCCCGGTTGACCCCAACCGCCTTTGGGCGGTCGTGGAAGCCGCCGAAGGAGGCGTTTTCCGCTCCGACGACGGCGGCTGGTCGTGGAAACGCACCAACGACGAACGCAAACTCCGGCAGCGCGCTTTCTACTACTCCCGTATCTACGCCGATCCCTGGGATCGCGAAACCGTATATTGCCTCAATGTCGGTTTCTATAAATCTACCGACGGCGGCGTTACCTTCCCCATCGAAATAGACCCGCCCCATGGCGATAACCACGACCTCTGGATTGACCCCAACAACCCCCAACGCATGATCTCCTCTAACGACGGCGGAGCCTGCGTTTCCACCAATGGCGGTGAAACCTGGACCGAACTCGACTTCTGCACCACCCAGCTATACCACGTCACCACCACCAGCGATGTACCTTACCATGTCGCCGGCGCGCAACAGGACAACTCCACCCTGGCTATCCCCAGCGAAGGGTGGGATCACATGCTCGCAGGAGGCCCCAACCATGGCTACTACTACGAAGTAGGTGGAGGCGAAAGCGGATATATCACCCAACATCCCACCAACCCGGATATTTTCTACGCCGGCAGCCAGGGTGCCCTCCTCACCCGATACAACCGGGCCACCGGTCAGGTACGCGATATCCAGGTCTATCCCCGCTTCTTCTCCGGTGAACCCGCCAACGCGCTTCCCGAACGCTGGCAATGGACCTACCCCATCGTTTTCTCCCCACTCGACCCAAGTATCCTATACACCTGCTCCCAACACGTCTGGAAAACCACCAACGACGGACAAAGCTGGGAACGCATCAGCCCCGACCTCACCTATGCCGACCCCGAAACACTCGGCCCCACCGGCGGCGTAATCACCAACGACATGAATGGCCCAGAAATCTATGCCACCGTCTTTGCCCTGGCGCCCTCCTTCCACGATGTCCAGACGATTTGGGCAGGCTCCGACGACGGCAAGGTACATATCACCCGAAACGGTGGGAAATCCTGGACCGATATCACCCCCAAAGAGTTGCCTAAATTCAGCCGCGTCAGCATCATCGATGCCTCCCGCCACACACCCGGCACCGCCTACCTGGCCGCCAATCGCTACCAAGTGGACGACCGCCAGCCCTATGTATTCAAAACCCACGATTACGGCAAAACCTGGACAAAAATTACCACCGGTATCCTGGATGGCCATTTTGCCCGCGCCGTCCGCGAAGACCCTATACGCAAAGGCCTGCTCTTCCTGGCTACCGAACACGGCGTCTATGTTTCCTTTAATGACGGCGACCAATGGCAAGCCCTGCAACTCAACCTACCCGATGTGCCCGTCCATGATCTCGTGGTTAAAGATAACGATGTCGTACTCGGCACCCACGGACGCGGTTTCTGGATCCTCGACGATATTGGCCCCCTCCGCCAGTACCTGCCCGAGGTCAAATCCAACCCCGTGCTCTTTTTCCAACCAGCCAACCCAATCCGTGGCATCTACCAGGCTACCTTCCAATACTACCTCCAACAACCTGTCGATTCGGTTAAGTTGGAAATTCTCGATGCCAATGGCACCCTCATACAAACTTTCAGCGGTAAAAAAGGCGAAAAGGCCAACCCCTCCGATCGCAATAAACCAGCCCCACTCAAAACCGATGCCGGACTGCAACAGTATGTATGGAACCTGCGCTACCCGGGAAGCACCGTATTCGATGGTATGATTATATGGAGCGCCCGCCCACAAACCGGCCCTATCGCCCCAGTGGGATCTTACCGCGTTCGCTTCAGCAGCGGCACCTATACCAAGGAATTCCCGTTCCATATCGACATGAACCCCAACCTCCAAGGGGTCACCGAGGCAGACCTCAAGGAACAGTTCGACCTCGCGATGCGCATCCGCGATAAAGTAAGCCTGGCCAACGAAGCCGTCATTAAAATCAGAAAAATCAAAAAAGACCTGGATAAACGACTCGAACTCAATCCATCCAACGCAGAGGCTCTAAAAAACCTCCGCACCAAGCTATCCGCCGTGGAGGAAGACCTCTACCAGGTACGCAACCAAAGCGGACAGGATCCCCTCAACTTTCCTATCAAGCTGAATAATCGCCTCGCTTCCCTGCAACGCTCCGTTACTACCGGCGACGCCCGCCCTACCAACGGCGCCTACCAGGTGTTTGACGAACTGAGTAAAGAACTGGATATGCACCTGCAAACACTCAACCAATTACTCCTTGATGACCTTTTAAAATAACCCAGGGCGGGGCTGTCCCACCCGTCCTTTGGCTGCGCAGGCAGCGGAAGACTTTTCGGACAGCCCCATACTTTTATTTATGGCCTCCAACTTTCAATGTATGCGCGCATTAAAATACCTGCTCGTCTATATCGTCCCCGGCCTGGTATGGCTATCGCTACACCTGGCAAGCCTGGCTTCCTGGAGTACCCTCCTGGTCGTTTTTGGAGTTATCCCTGTACTCGAACGCTTGCTTCCTGCGTCCACCCGCAACCTGAGCGCAGCGGAGGAAGAAGTAGCCCGAACAGACCGCACCTACGACCTCCTGCTGTATCTGCTCGTCCCGGTTCAATACCTGCTGCTATTCTATTTCATCCGGCAGCAAAGCTTGCCCGACCTTCCTTTCGCTGCCCGCCTGGGAATGACCACCGCATTTGGCATCGCTTGTGGCGTATTGGGAATCAATGCGGCCCATGAATTGGGCCACCGAAAAACCCGCTTTGAACAAGGGCTGAGCAAAGCCTTACTGCTCTCCACCCTCTATATGCACTTTTTTATCGAACACAACCGGGGGCACCACGACAAGGTGTCCACCGAGCAGGATCCCGCCTCGAGTCGATTCGGCGAACCCCTCTATCCCTTCCTCATTCGCTCCATTTCCGGAGGCTGGGTTTCAGCCTGGAAACTGGAAAAAGTACGCCTTCAACGCGCCGGACAACCCGTTTGGTCGCTGCAAAATGAAATGCTCCGGTTTCAACTGATACAAGTACTGTTTGCCTCAGGCATCGCCTGGATGGCCGGGTTTCCCACATTTTGGTACTACCTGCTGTCCGCCCTTATCGGCTGGCTACTATTGGAGACGGTGAACTATATCGAACACTACGGCCTGCGCCGGATAAAGACAAACCACCGATACGAACGCACACTCCCCATACACTCCTGGAACTCCAACCACCCCATCGGACGGCTACTCCTGCTGGAGTTATCCCGACACTCCGACCACCACTTCCAGGCCGACCGAAAGTACCAGTTGCTCCGCCATTTCGACGAAAGCCCACAAATGCCCACCGGCTATCCGGGGATGATGCTCCTCGCACTAATCCCCCCGCTTTGGTTCCAGGTAATGAACCCGCGGGTTGACGCTTTAAAATCCAGGCCCCAAGGCAACGCCCTGGCCTGAAAATCATCCCATATGAATACCCTTTCGCCCGCTTTGCTCCCTTATCTTGCACAGCTCAAAGCCAACAACCACAAAGAGTGGTTCTCGGCCAACAAACCGACCTACGAACAGGAACGGAACTTGTTTAAACAGTTTGCGCACACCGTGTTTCAAGGGATGCAAGCATTCGACCAACTCGAAGACCTCAATATCTTTCGCATCTACCGCGATGTGCGCTTTTCCAAAAATAAAACACCTTACAAAACACACTTCAGCTTCAGCATGAGCCGGGCTACCCGCTTGCGCCGCGGGGGTTACTACCTCCATATCGAACCCGGCGGCTCCTTCATAGGTGGCGGCTTCTGGGCACCTGAACCCGCCGACCTGCGCCGCATTCGCAAAGAACTGGCCGCCGACCCCCATTCTCTCCGGACTATCCTCGCTGACCCAACCTTCATCGACCTGTTCGGCACTATGCAAGGGGAGCAACTAAAAGGAGTGCCCCAGGGTTATGCCAAAGAACACCCGGCTGCCGACCTACTTCGATTCAAACAATACCTGGTTATCCGAAACTTTAGCGACGAGGAAGTGCTTCAATCTTCTTTTTTTGAAGAGGCACAGCGCACCTTCCTGGGTATGCACCCCTTCTTCAACTATATGAGCGAAGTACTCAGCACCGATGAAAATGGAGAGCCCCTTTGGGAATAACTGATTTTATCTAGCGGTTGCGCTATGTTATATTTTCAACCTATATATCAACCTATGACTGACATTCAAATCACCAAAGCAGACCCCAGCCAAGCTCCACTCCTTCAGGAAATAGGACGACAGACCTTCTACGAAACCTTCGCAGACAGCAATGCGGAGGAAAATATGGCACAGTACCTCGAAGAAGGTTTTTCCCTGGAAAAAGTGCGTACAGAGCTGGAAAACCCGGAAGCATCCATTTACTTCGCCTGGCTCGACGGGCAGGTCATCGGCTACCTCAAATTGAATTTTGGGGATTCCCAAACGGAAAAACAGAACGCCCAGGCCGTCGAAATCGAACGAATCTATGTCCTGAAGGATTTTCTCGGGAAAAAAGTAGGCCAGATACTATTTGAAAAAGCCCTCGAAATAGCAAAATCAGCGAAAGCGACCTACGTCTGGCTCGGCGTTTGGGAAGAAAATCCCCGCGCGATTCGTTTCTATGCCAAAAATGGCTTCGTTCCCTTTGATAAACATATCTTCCGATTAGGCGACGACGAACAAACCGATATTCTCATGAAATTAACCCTGCAACCCTGACTTTTCCAACCCAAACAAATACTTCGTTTTATGCCATCGATTCGCCTCCTGATAATTTTTATGGGCATATATATGGCCCCTCTACCCGCTTATAGCATTCATTTTCAAAAAGACATTACCTGGGAAGCCCTCCTGGAAATGGCCCAGTCCCAACACAAGCTCGTTTTTGTAGATGCCTTCACCACCTGGTGCGGCCCTTGCAAAGCCATGGAACGGGAGGTTTTTCCCGACACCGCCCTGAGCAGCTATTTCGATGCCCACTTTGTAAGCATGCAACTCAATATGGAATCTCCCCAGGGACGCGCCTTTGCCCGGATTTATCCGGTGGATGCCTATCCGAGCCTGCTCTTTATTGCGCCCGACGGCCGCTTGCTGAAAATGAATGTGGGAGCCGTCAATATAGCCAAACTGCTGGCTATCGCCCACTATGTCCAAGACCCGGCCAGCACGCCAATACCCGCCCTGCGGACGCGCTTTGAAGCCGGCGAACGAAGCCCTGCCTTTATCTCTGACTACGTGACCACCCTCCTCGCCGTGGGCGAACGCGAGCCCGCTGCCATTGAGCTATTTTTGCGCCAACTTCCTGTGGATACGCTCACCAACCGGGAGGATTACATCGAACTCTGGTACGAGCACTCCTTTACCCCAGCATCGCCCCTCGGGCTGGCCTTTTCCAAGCACTTCGACCAGTTTTTGGAGCACTTTGAGACCTATGCCTATCAGAAACTCACTACCCTTGTCGAGGAACAGCTCAACGATTGCATAGCCCGGCAAGACAAGGTCTGCGCAGCAGAAGTAGGCACCTACGTCCGGCAAACGGTCCGAAATGAAGCAGCCCGCAAACAAATCGAAGCGTATATGCAAATCCTGATAAAAGACAAACTCGATTGACCTACCTCGCCACCTTTCGGATATCCAATGCCTGAATTTTGGGAGTCGCTTCGGGCGACAACGTGAAGAATACGCTCAGATCTCCCGTTTCCCCGCGGATCCGGAAGGTGCCCCGCAATTGGTTTTCCGGTTCGATTTCATCGACCACGATTATTTTTCCAATCCCTTTCAGCAATGGATCCGCGGCCGCACGGCGGTGCCCCAGGGAAGAATCCAGGAAAAAGTTTTCGGCGAGAACCCCTTCAATGGGCTTGGAATCCCAGGTTTGAATAAACTGCAAGACCTGTTTCTGTCGCTCGAGCAGCACCGAAGAAGGCAACAGCTTGCGAGGTTTGATGCCCGACTGGAAAATAAGTTGCTGTATCACGTCTGCTGTAATGGCACTGGCAGGAGCGTAGGTGCGGTTGCTGAAGGCAATGACACCAATTCCGTAATCGGGATAAAACACGTAGTTGCTTCCAAATCCGGGAAGGCCCCCACTGTGGCTTACGCGCACATTGCCTTCACAATCCTTTCGAACCCCCAGGCCGTATCCATAACCAGTCATGGCCGGACAAGGGTTGCCTGCGGCATCCAGCGCGGCAGGCTGCAGGCGTGGCCAAAGCATCTGGTGCATCTCGCGGACGGAGGCGCGGCGTATAGGCCCAGTTTCCGTATCATTGCGAGCGGGCCAGGCCGACAAGTGGAAAGCCAGGTACTTGGAAAAATCGTCGAGTGAGGTGATTAGCCCACCCATAGCCCCATACGCACCATCGTGCAGAATAGGCTCGGGTTTCCATTGCTCATCCTCCCAACGGTATCCCAACGCGAGCAGCTCCGCCGGTAGTCCGTCGTATTCCCAGAACGTATGGGTCATACCCAGCGGCTTGAAAATGTACTCGGTGATATATTGCTGATAGGGCATCCCGGAAACACGGGTGACAATCTGTCCCAGCATAGCATATCCCATGTTGCTGTATTCATACCCCGTGGACGGCAGATTGGAGTAGGAAATCCCTCCTTTCAAAAATTGCAGAAATTCTGCTTCCGTATCTTCCAGCTGGCGATCGCCCCAGGGATTATCCTCCGGAAAACCGGCCGTCATGGTGAGCAAGTTGAGGAGCGAAGGCTCCGGTGCATCCAGGGTAGGAAGGGGCGTTTTTAATTCAGGCAGATAACGACTCACCGGGTCGCTAAGAACCAGCTTGCCCTCATCCCGCAGGCGGACGATAGCCATCGCCGTGAAGCTCTTAGTCATAGAAGCAATGCGGAATAGAGAGTTATTCTTGACGGCGGTCTTTAAGGCTAGGTTAGCCACTCCAATTTGGCCGGAATGGACAAGTTTCCCATCCACCACAACGCCATAGACGGTACCGGGAATATGATTTTTTTCGGCGTATGCCTTAAACTGGGCATCCACCGCCGGCAATGCACCCTGGATTTTTTCCATGCGCGCAGGATCAGTAAATACCGAAGCTGAAAAAGGTGCCTGCTGCCCGAGCGCAGGTTGAACCGAGAGAAGGAGCAGGGCAATGAACCAGTTTGCCGACCGGATGGAACTGATACGTGGCATAGCGTTTTTTTTAGCAAGATACCTTTTTTAGCGGAGCGATGAACCACCCGTCTGTAAAGAAAAAACAAACAGGAAAAAAGAAGCCCACTTATCCTTTCCAATCCAGTGCCAGCGAGTTGATGCAATAACGGAGCCGGGAAGGTGCAGGTCCATCCGGAAATACATGTCCGAGGTGGGCATCGCACACGGCACATTGCACCTCTACCCGCCGCATTCCATAACTGGTATCGAGGATGTACTGAATGGCGTTGGCCTGCACCGGCTCCGTGAACGACGGCCAGCCCGTACCGCTATCGAATTTTTCACGTGAATCGAACAGCGGTGTCTGGCAGCAGGCACAAGCGTACAGGCCCGGGTCGTGGCGTTCGCAATGCGCACCGCTGAACGGGCGTTCGGTGCCGTGCTCCCGCGTCACGCGGAATTGTTCGGGACTGAGCAGGGCAGCCCACTCGTCGTCCGTCTTTTCTACCCGTCGGTCAGGAGCCGGGTTTTTGCCGGCGGCTCTTTCCAGAATCATTTTCCAATCCATAACTTACTGTTTTTATAACCTTTCGTATCCTACTCCAATCCACTTATATGATGGTGGACTTTTCAATGAATAAGGTGTTAGCCGCTATTATTTTTCCGCGCCTCGGCTTTAGGGAACATACTCATGGTACAATTTTTCGGCGTCAATAACTACCGAGGTAAAAAATGTCTGGCAGCATGCTCTTAGGCTCCATGTGTAGTTGCCTGTATCAGCGAAACAGTAAAACAGCAAGGGGGTAGTAAGGTTTAAGGAAGCACGGTAGTCTCCCATAATTCAACCGCTGGCCGCCTGCCAAAAATATAATCGTATATTCATAAAAAAATTACGGTTTATGCGCACCATCCTGTTTACCATGCTGCTACTTAGCTACCCGCTGGCCGGCCAGCATATTTCTACCACCCTATCGCCTCAACTCTGGTATCGCCAACCGGCCATCGAGTGGGAGGAAGCCCTGCCTATTGGGAATGGCCGACTTGGCGGGATGGTATATGGGAATCCTCATCTGGATGAGCTGCAACTAAACGAAGAAACCATCTGGGCAGGAGAACCCGGTAATAATATCAACCCCGAAACGGGAAAAGCTATCCCTGAAATTCGGCGCCTGCTGGATGCAGGGTTGTACGGAGAAGCCCAGGCATACGCAGATGCGCAGGTGAAATCCCTCAACGACGGAATGCCATACCAAACCGGCGGAAGCCTCTACGCTGAATTCAGTGACCACGCCCAGTACAGCAACTATACCCGATCCCTCCACCTCGCGGATGCCGTAGTGACCGTTTCGTATGATGCCAACGGCAGACGCTATACCAGGGAGGTATTCAGCCCTATGGGTGGACAAGCCATCGTAATCCGATATACCTGTAATCGCCCTGGCAGCATCAGCGCCCGGTTTTGGATGGATACGCCCCTCCGCCACCAGATAGCCAGCGGGCAAGAGGAGATTATAATGCAGTCGCAAGGAGATGCCCACGAAGGAAAAAAAGGCGCCATTTCAGCCTGTTCGATTGCCCGTTTTGTAGCGAGTGGTGGCCAGGTAGCGCCTGCTGATACCCAATTGATTGTAAAAAATGCAGATACGCTGACGGTCTATATTTCTATTGCCACTAATTTCAACAATTACCGCGATATCTCTGGCAACCCTGTCCAAAAAGCACGGGAATACCTGGAATCGACCCTGGCTACCCCGTATGAAGCATTGCTCCAGGCACATAAAGCCCAGTATCAGCAGTACTTCAACCGCGTCCGCCTGAACCTCGGCTCCAATGCCCAGGCGGCGCTACCCACCGATGAGCGCCTGGCACAATTTAGCCAAATCGCTGACCCCGAGATGGTGGCCCTCTATTTTCAATTTGGGCGATATCTGCTCATTTCCGGCTCGCAACCCGGAGGGCAACCACTTACCTTGCAGGGTATCTGGAACAACAAGGTACGTCCGCCCTGGGACTCCAAGTACACGATTAATATCAACACGGAAATGAACTACTGGCCGGCCGAGGTTACCAACCTCAGTGAACTCAGCGAGCCCCTTTTTCAGATGCTGCAAGAACTCGCCGTCACTGGGCGGGAGAGTGCCCGTATCACCTACGGCGCCCATGGGTGGGTGACCCACCACAACACCGACATCTGGCGAATCACCGACCCGGTGGACGGGGCAAAGTCCTGGGGGCTCTGGCCGATGGCAGGTGCCTGGTTGTCCCGCCACTTGTGGGAACACTACCTATATACCGGAGATATGGCCTTTCTTAAAAAAGCATATCCGGTACTCAAAGGTGCCAGTCAGTTTTTTGTGGATCAACTACAACCATACCCCGGCACCAACTGGTTGGTCGTTTCTCCGTCGCTTTCTCCTGAAAACAACTACACCTACGCACCGGAAAAACGCGCAGCGATTACTTCCGGCGCCACCATGGACAATCAGCTCGTGACCGAGCTATTTGAACATACCCGACGGGCTGCCCGGATATTGAAGCAGGACCAATCCTTTGCAGATTCACTGCGTGCCTTGTTGCCGCGCATAGCCCCGATGCAGGTGGGTCAGCATGGCCAGCTACAGGAATGGATAAAAGACTGGGATCGGCCAGACGATAAGCACCGGCACGTGTCGCACCTATATGGCGTATATCCTGGAAACCAGATATCCCCATTCCGGACCCCTGCGTTGTTTGACGCCGCGAGAACATCGCTGTTGTACCGGGGCGATGTCTCCACGGGCTGGTCGATGGGCTGGAAGGTCTGTCTGTGGGCGCGGTTCATGGACGGCAACCATGCCTATTCGCTGATTCGGGATCAGCTAACGCCTGCCAAAACCTCCAAAGCAGGAGGCACCTATCCCAACCTCTTTGATGCCCACCCACCGTTTCAAATCGACGGCAACTTTGGGTGTACGGCGGGCATTGCCGAGATGCTGTTGCAAAGCCATGATGGGGCGATACACCTGCTGCCCGCGCTGCCAGATTCCTGGTCAGAAGGCCAGGTACAAGGGCTATGTGCACGCGGTGGCTTTGAAATCGTAAACATGGAATGGAAGGAAGGCCGTATCACCCGACTGGAAATCAAGTCTAACCTGGGCGGAACCTGTCGCCTGCGCGCAGCGAACCAACTCGTCATCAGTTCCGATTCACCCGCGCACGCCAACGTCAAACAGGCGAAAAAGAAGGGTTCCCTCCCCTACCTTACCCCTGTTTCGGTAGCGTCGCCGGTTATCTCGACCCAGGTGCCCCTACAGGCTACCAAGGTAGCGACCGGGTATTTGATGGATATACCCATGGAAGCAGGAAAGACATACTGGCTGGTGACAGCTGGAGGGTGAGGAAGCGCAATCGCTGCTAACACTTAATTTAAAAACCTCTAGTAGAAAATACACCCATTCGCCTACCCCTCCGAACAGGGTAAAATGTAAATGGTCAAATACCGACTTCAGTAGGTGGGCAATCGATGTCCAGGGTAGTTAGCAAGGCTCCAAAACGCATCGGGCAGTAGCCCTTGCTCGGATAGAGCGGACTACTGCCCGATGTAGGATGTCCTTCTCCCTAGGCTTACCCCAGGTTTGGCCGATCGCCAAGGAAAGGCTGATGATACACCCGTTTTCCGTTGGCCTGATACAAGGCATTGGCCAGCGCGGCAAACACTGGCGGGAATGGCGGCTCACCCATACCCGTTGGCGCTATGGTGTTTTTCACAAAATGTACGTCGATTTTTTTCGGCGCTTCCGGCATGCGGATCATGCGGTATTTATCAAAGTTCGTTTTGTCTGCTTTCCCTTGCTGGAAGGTCATGGCACCGTACAAGGCGTTGCCAATACCGTCCACTATCGCCCCTTCTGCCATATTCGCCGCAGCGTCGGGATTCACGACGATCCCACAGTCGATAGCACAGCAGACCTCTTGTACGCGGGGGGTACCTTGTACCACTTCCACATCCAGCACTTGAGCGACATACGTCTGATGGCAGAAATAAGCCGATACGCCCCGGTGTTTTTTCGAAGCGGTAGTACCCCAGCCTGATTTTTCCTTTACCAGCTTCAATACCCCGGCGTAGCGTTCAGGCTCATAATCATTGTGCGCTCCAACCGGGTTTTTGACTGCCCGATCCAGCAGCTCTAATCGAAATTCGATGGGGTCTTTACCTGCCGCCTCTGCCACTTCATCCAGGAAGGATTGTTCGGCGGCGGCCAAAAAATTGGAACCCGGGGCGCGGAAAGCACCAATCGTGATATTCGATGGAATCGCCCATTCTTCGGCGAGGTAGTGATCGACAGCTCCTGCCGGGAACCGGCTGGCCGCATGCCCCAGCGGACTTTCCGGAATACCCCCTGCTTTTACATGGTAGGCGATCAGTTTGTTGCTGGCGTCGAGTGCTGCCCGGTACACGGCATGATAGGCGGGGCGATAAATCCCGGCCGTCATATCGTCCTCACGGGAGTACAAGAGCTTGACCGGTGCCTGTACTTTCTGTGAGATTAAAGCAGCTTCCACCAGGTAGTGCGAATATGCCCGGCGACCAAAGCCCCCACCCATGCGGAGTGCTTTTATCTCAATCTTATCTACCGGAACACCCAGTCGGGTAGCCACGGTATGCTCGATTAGCCCAGGGCCTTGCAATGGACCTGCCAACTCAATTTTCTCCCCCGTAACATCAGCAAAAAAGTTCATTGGCTCCATACAATTGTGCGCCAGAAACGGAGCAGTAAACGTCCGCTCAATGACCTTAGCAGCCGATTTAAACACCGACTCGGGGTTGCCATCCTTCCGAAGCATCTTGCCGGGGCGAGCGGCCATCTCTTCCATCCGGCGAAGGTGCAGGTCCGAACTTTCCAATCCTCCAGGTACCGTCACCGGATTTTTTTCGCCTCCCCAGCCCAGGAAATGCTCCGTGCGCTCAGGTGCTTCTTCCCATACCGCCTGGATAGTCTTTCGGGCATTCATGACTTCCCAGGTAGAATGGCCTACCACAGCCACTACCTCTGTGAACGTGACCACATCAAATGGCTGCCGCTCATAGTCATCATCCAGCACTTTCAGCGTAAAGACCTCGCGGATACCGGGCATAGCGCGTGCGGCAGAATCATCTACAGACTTTAAGCGCATGCCAAAGGCGGGAGGATGGAGCAACATGGCATAAAGCATGCCTTCCCGCTGCAAATCCATAGCGAAGAGGGGTGCACCCGTCACAATTTTCTCCCCTTCTACATTCCGGGTAGAAGTGCCGATGATGGAAAATTCTTCCGGTGATTTGAGCGGAATTTCCGCAGGCACTTCCAGTTTGGAAGCGGCGGCAGCCATATCTCCATAACCGGCCGCCCTGCCAGTGCCTTGGTGCGTCAACATCCCCTTTTCTGCGCGCACTTCCTCTACCGGCACCTTCCATTCGCTGGCGGCAGCCTGACGGAGCATCAGACGAGCAGCGGCGCCCGCCTGACGCAGGCCTTCCCAGGCCATGAGAATCCCCATGCTCCCGCCGGTAAACTGGCGGGTATGGGTGTAAATATTGGGGTTGTACGGCGCTTGCTCCACCAGCACGTTTTTCCACTCGACATCCAACTCCTCTGCTACGAGCATCGGCATAGAGGTCTTTACGTTCTGACCAAATTCCGGGTTTGGGGCGAAAATGGTCACTACCCCATTGTTGCCAATTTTGAGGTAGCCATTCATCTCGTACCACTCGTCCGGCATGGTGACCGCTCCCTTGTCTTCGGAAGAGCAAGAAAAGAGCCAGTTCATTCCGATGAGCATACCCCCACCCGCTAAGGCCGTTGTCTTGAGGAAGGAGCGCCGGCCGTATGTTGTATTTTCGTTAATCATACTGATACATTGAGCATCTTCAAAAAATGAAATTCCTGTATTCCAAAGGCTCTACCCATTCCCAAACGGAGGGCGAACCACCCAATCCATCAGGACTTGGCAGCGGCTGTTTTAATCGCTGTTTTAATCCGGGTATAGGTCCCACACCGACAAATATTGCCGCTCATCGCCGCTTCAATCGCCTCGTCCGATGGATTTGGATTCGCCTTGAGCAGCGCAGCCGCGTTCATAATTTGTCCCGACTGACAGTAGCCGCATTGGGCCACGTCGTGCTCCAGCCAGGCCTCCTGCACCGGGTGATTTCCTTTTTCTGACAGTCCTTCAATCGTCGTTATTTCCTGATTGCCAACCTGTGAAACCGGCAGCACACAGGAACGCATGGCAATATCTCCTACGTGAATCGTACAGGCACCACACTGGGCTATGCCACATCCGTATTTGGTGCCCACGAGCTGCAGATGGTCGCGGAGCACCCATAACATAGGCGTAGCCGGATCTACATCCACCTGCCGCCCCACTCCGTTAATTTTTAGCTTGAAAACAGCCATGTTGTTAATTTTGAAGACAAATAATACAATCTATTGCTAATTAGCTAAATATATTGATTTTATTAAAAAAATCAAAACTTATTTGGCCATCAATCAATTCGACATCATATCATTTCCCTGGGTGTTGACGCGGTTGTTTTTTCTATTGAACAAGGACGCATTGGTTTCACCGAATCGGAAGGAAAAGTTAATCCGAACCAATTGGGGGTTCATTATCCGGGAACTCTCCTGCGTAAAAAAGCCGGCATCGGTATAGGAGCCAAAGCGACGCGACCTGAAAATGTCCTGTACGCTGAGGGTGAGGGACCCTCTGTTGTTTTTGAGAAAATCCTTGCGCACGGATGCATCGAGGAACCAGATGGCTTTGGTATATCCCTGCGCCGAGTTGGTGGAAGGTCCTCCTCCGCGCCATGGATCCCCACCGGCCGATGGGGTGAAGGAAGCCCGGGTACGGTATTCTCCATTGAGCTGAAGGGAATATTTTTTGGGGAGGGTAATCTGTACTGTTTCCTTCAGAAAAGCACTCATGCGG
>Ga0172373_10003667_pt1 | contig 22224 bp, 23 predicted proteins | sample Lak10m_2_FD_114546 | JGI IMG/M metagenome (GOLD analysis project Ga0172373, IMG submission 114546) | Freshwater microbial communities from Kabuno Bay, South-Kivu, Congo - kab_092012_10m | ecosystem: Environmental > Aquatic > Freshwater > Lake | place: Democratic Republic of the Congo...
AAACGACATGCCCGGTATTCGCCAGCAGCGCAGGCAATTCATCTACCTTATGATCTGTGATGTTCCCATCGGACAACACGCTTATCCGCATCCCCGCCCCCTCTCGTCCTCTAGTTTAACTATAAAGCAGCGCAGCGCCTATTGTTTATTCGGACACCTTAACCGCCACATCCCCGCAGTACTTACGGCGCTCCCGCCCGGAAATGATAAACCAACACCCCCTCCACAACGAAACTCGTTTCGATGCCGCGCTCCGCACCCAGTGCCGCCACCATTTGCACGCGGTCAGCGGCGCTATCGGCAGGCAGCACCATCCACACGTCCGTCTCATCGCGCAGCGCGTCCGCCAGCGCCCGCACTTCGTCCGGGGTATGCGCCCGCCAGCCAATTTCCAGCCGGATTCCCCGCCGCAGCCCGTATAAACGCTCATAGTAAGCCGCCGGACTATCCGGCGCGAAAGCCGTAACGAGCGGCTCTAGCGGGGCGCGTTCCGCATCTATCCGGCGCAGCGCCACATCCCACGCGGGTTCAGACGGGTGCGCCAGCAGCAGCGCGGCCAGTGCGACCACCAGCACCAGCAGCGCCACGCGCCTCACCGTCTGCCGCTGACTCAGCCCCGCCAGCAGCACCAGCCCCGCCCCCACGAGCGCCATTGACGGGAACGACAGCGGGGGCAACAGCGCCGCCAAATCCAGATGGTCGCGCAGCGCTTTGAACGAGATGACCAGCCACAGCGCGAACGGCGCACCCGCCAGCGCATAAGGCAGCAACACCCACCACCGCCCGCGCCTGCCCGCCAGCAGCCAATGGATGAGGTGAGCGCTGATGACCAGCGCCCCTAGCAGATGCGTCAGCAGCAGCGCCGCGCCCACGCCACCGTACAGCAGACCGCGCACCATCCCCGGCCTCTCCCGCCAGCGCCGGTACAGCAGCGTCGCCAGCGCGGTCAGCGCCAGCAGCAGCGCCGCGAGGTGCGCTTCCCGCGCCGCCATGATGACGAACGCCGCCGTCGCCAGCAGCAGCCACCCGCCGCGCCACCGGAACAGCCCGTAAGCCGCCGCAAGGCCGAGCAACCCCGCCCACAGCGACGGAATCCGCAGCGCCAGCGGGGTATCCCCCGCCGCCAACGTCCAGCCCTTCAGCAGCGCGAAGTACAGCGGCGCTTGACCGTCGGCCTGCACCCGCGCCAATACATCACGCAGGGAAGCCGGTTGCACCAGCCATGCGGCATGTGCTTCCGCCGCGCTCAAGCTGCCACGCGGCAGGCCAACCACGACCAGCGCGAACACCAGCAGGGCGAACACGCCCATCCACCAGCCACGCGGCACACGCAGGAATCGCCAATTAAGGGACACAGCAGCAGCCCATCTCTAACATCCGGTTCGACGTGCGCCCTATTATGGCTGAAATCGCGCCCCCTGTCAGCGGAAGGAACGGGAATGAGGGCTTTGAACAGTTGCCCTCTGTCAGCGCGGCATGGTGCTAATCAGGAAAATAGGCTTCGCTATAATGGGACTGTTCAAATGAAGTACAGGAGTTTTTATTTTGGAACCCAAACTGCAAGCCTTGAAAACCCGCCTCACCGAGGTGAACGACCTGCAAATGGCCGCTGCCCTGCTTCAGTGGGATCAATCCACCTACATGCCCTCCGGCGGCGCAGGGGCGCGGGGTCGCCAGATGGCAACCCTCAGCCGCATCGCGCACGAAAAATTCACCGATGCCGCCGTCGGTCAACTGCTGGATGACCTGACCGCCTACGAGCAAGGCCTGCCCTTCGACCACGACGATGCCAGCCTGATTCGCGTCACCCGCCGCGAGTTCGCAAAATCCGTCAAAATTCCTTCGGCGCTCATCTCGGAAATGAACCAGCACTTCGCGCAGACCTATCAGGTGTGGACGGAAGCCCGCCCCGCCAACGATTTCGCCCGTGTGCGCCCGTTGCTGGAAAAAACGCTTGAACTTAGCCGCCGCATGGCGGAATGCTTCCCCGGCTACACCCATATCGCCGATCCGCTGATTGACTTTGCCGACGCGGGCATGAAGGCCGACGATGTGCGGCGCGTGTTCAGTGAACTGCGGGCTGAACTCGTCCCGCTGGTGAAGGCCATCACCGACCAACCGCCCGCCGATGACTCGTGCTTGCGGCAATTCTATCCCGAAGCGAAACAGTGGGCGTTCGGTGAAGGGGTTATCCGCGATTACGGCTACGACTTCCAGCGCGGACGGCAGGACAAGACCCATCACCCCTTCATGACCAAGTTCGGCTTGGGCGATATTCGCATCACCACCCGCTTCAACGAGGACGATCTGGGCGACGGCTTATTCAGCACGCTGCACGAATCTGGACACGCCATGTACGAGCAGGGAATCACGATGGCCTATGACGGGCTGCCGCTGGCGAACGGCACTTCGGCAGGCGTCCACGAAAGCCAGTCGCGCTTGTGGGAGAATATCGTCGGGCGCAGCCGGGGCTTCTGGGAGCATTACTACCCGCGCCTGCAAGCCACTTTCCCCGAAAACCTGAAGTCCGTCCCGCTGGATACCTTCTACCGCGCCATCAACAAGGTGCAGAAGTCGCTCATCCGCGTGGATGCCGACGAAGTGACCTACAACCTGCACGTCATGATTCGCTTCGATCTGGAACTGGCGCTGCTGGAAGGCTCACTCGCCATCCGCGATCTGCCGGAAGCATGGCACGCCCGCTACGCCAGCGACCTCGGCGTGACCGCGCCGGATGACCGCGACGGCGTGCTGCAAGATGTCCACTGGTATTCGTTCAACATCGGCGGCGTGTTTCAGGGGTACACACTGGGGAACATCCTCAGCGGCCTGTACTACGCGAAAGCGTTGGAAGCGCACCCCGACATTCCGGCGCAGATCGGGCGCGGGGAGTTCGGCACGCTGCACAACTGGCTGCGCGAAAACATCTACCAGCACGGCGCGAAGTACACTGCGCCGGAACTGACCGAGCGCGTGACGGGCGGCCCGCTGCGGATCGCCCCTTACATCAGCTATCTCAAAACCAAGTACGGGGAACTGTACGGGGTCTAGCGGAAAGCACAACATCCCCTTGCGGCGTTCTGTCCTGCGAGGGGATATTCCGGTTATTATCCCGCATAAATCACCTGCGCGGAATCAAGGATAATTCGCCGCCGGATGGCGTTCGGGCTGCGCTCGACGGCGATACGATCAATCAAATCCACTTTGCGCCCGAACAGGGATTCGAGTTCGTCGTCCATCTCTACCAGATCGAACAGGGTATAGCGCACCGAATCCCGAAACCGCACCAGCACATCAATATCGCTGTCGGGACGGAAATCCTCACGCAGTACCGAACCAAACAGCGCGAACTGGCAGATGCCCCACTTGTGGCAAAAGGCGCGAATCGCTTCCATCGGCAAGGTTATCGGCAACAGCAGTTGATCGGTCATCATCCGCCCTATACGCTCACATCTCCCCTATTGTAATGCAAATTGGCCTCCCAACGACTCCCTAGCAGAAAGCACAGCGCCCATGCCGGACAACCGGACATGGGCGCTGAAACTTTACAAGCGAGACAGGCTATCCGGCGGATTCTTCCTGCCGGTGGTAGCCAATCATCTTGTGACGATCTTCGTCAAACAGGCGAATGTGCAGCGATTTCAAGCTGGTTCGCAGGGTCAACGGTTCAATCTGGAAGATTTCGTTCTGATTGTGGCAGTCTTCCAGCTTGTAGTTGGGGATGCGCGGGCTAAGGTGATGAATGTGGTGGAAGCCAATGTTGCCGCTGAACCACTGGAGGATTTTCGGCAGTTCGTAGTATGAACTACCCTGCAAAGCCGCCGACGCGAAATCCCATTTGTCATGGCGTTCCCAGTACACATTCTCGTACTGGTGCTGCACGTAGAACAGCCACACGCCAATCGAAGAAGCCACAGCGATGACGGGCAACTGCACCAGAATGAACTCGCGCCAGCCAATCGCCCAGCTCATCACCAGAAACATGCCCAGCAGGAACAGATTGGTAATCACCACGCTGTTCTTTTCGCGGGCTTTTTCGGAGGCATTGACGCCGGGTAGACGCTGCAATATCACAAAATCAATCACCGGGCCGATCACGAAGATCATGAACGGGTTGCGGTACATGCGGTAGGCCATGCGCTTCCAGAACGGCATGGTGTGGTATTCGTCGTAGGTGAGCGTCCACACATCCCCGATCCCGCGCCGATCCAGATCGCCAGCGGTAGCATGGTGAATCGCATGGCTGTGCCGCCACGCATAGTAGGGCGTGAAGGTAATGAAGCCGGTGAAAATACCCGTGATGTCATTCGCCCACTGGGACTTGAAGAACGAACCGTGTCCGCAGTCGTGGAAAATGATGAAAATTCGCAGAACGAACAGAGCGGCAATGGTTGACAATGCCAGCGTAAGCGCGTAATGAATGGTCAGGCTGCGGTACGAGAGGTACCACAGAATGAAAAACGGAACGATGCTCGTGAACAATTGCCATACGCTCCGCCGCAGGTCAGAATCTTGATAGGGACGAACGGCCTGCTGCCATGAAACGGATTTCGCGCCGACGGGCGCCGATACGGCTTGCAAGGTTTCAGTTGCCACGCTGTTGGGGGTCTCCTTCTACACATCTGAAAATACTAAATCGGCAAAAATCACCGCTGACAGTATACAGCATGATTCCATCGAAACAACCGCCCACATGCCGGATGTCCCCACATTACAACTCATCTGATGCGATTTGCGTATAGCTTTGTAACGGAACGGCGAGAAACACCAAAGAGGGAAATAATGACTTACGAAGGACGTGAAAAACGCAAAAATAGCGATATCAGGCGGATTCCGGGATGGCTGTTATTCATCGGCGGGGTGATCGTCGGCATGGTACTCATCCTGCTGGCGCAGGGCAATTCCCGCCCCACCAACTCGGCTGTCGTCATTCAGGAACAATCCAACGAAGCAATCTACTTAACTGCCACCGCCATTATCAAAGAAGCCACCGCCGCCGCGCAAGGCACCCTCGCATCTCCGGCGGGGAATGATGCGGCGCTGCTGCAAACCGCCACCGCCATCATCAATGAGGCCACGCGACAAGCAGGCGGCTGAACCCGCCCTACCCCCACGTTTCGAGCGCCCATGCCAGTTCATCCGGCGTGGGCGCATAATTGCCCACCCGCCGCACCACTAGCCCGCTGGCATAATTCGCCAGCACCGCCGCCGCCTGCAAATCCGCGCCTGCCGCCACCGCCAGCGTCAGCACGGCAATCGTGGTATCGCCCGCGCCCACCGTATCGAACACATCGGTCACGGCTGGCGCGGCACAGTGCGCCACCGTCCCATCGGCAACCGCCACCGTCGCCCCTTCCCCGCCGCGTGTGATGACCATGCCGCCCGTCAGCCGCAGCCGATCACACAGTTCACGCGCCGCCGCAGCGAAATCGGCAGCACTCCGCAGATCGCGCCGCAGATAGTCCCGCGCTTCGTCCGCGTTGCACTTCACCGCCGCAAATCCAGTGTATTTGTCGAACTGCCCCTGCGCGTCCGCCGTGAGCAATTTGCCCGCCGCCCGTTCGCGCACAGCCGCCACCAGCGATGGGGTGAGCAGTCCGGTCTGGTAATCCGAGAACAGCAGCGCGTCTGCGCCATCCTGATGGCTCTTGATGACGGCCAGCACGTCCGCTTCCACCGCCGCGCTGATCGGTTCGCGGGAGAGCGTATCCAACCGCGCCAACTGCTGCGGAAAGCGCAGCCCCATGTGCGCCATCAGCCGCATTTTGACGGTAGTCGGGCGCTGCGGATCGGTCACTAAACCGGAGGTGTCAATCCCGCGTGTGGACAGCACCCCGCGCAGCGTTTCCGCCGCCGCGTCCGCGCCAATCACGCCGATCTGCGCCGCCGCCCCACCCAACCCCACAATGTTCGCCGCCGGATTGCCTGCGCCGCCCGGAATATGCTGCCGCGACTCGAACTCCAGCACCGGCACCGGCGCTTCGCGGCTGAGACGCGCCGCCCGTCCGGTGAGGTATTCATCGAGAAACACATCCCCGACCACCAGCACCCGTTTACCCGCCAGCCGCGCAATCCAAACCTTCAGCGACTCAACCATGCTGCCCTCGCGTTAAAACTGCCCACACAAAGCGCGGCAACCGCAGCATCCGGCGGGCGCGCCACGGTTGCAAGTACAGCCGGTACAGCCATTCCAGCCCCGCCTGCCGCATCCACAGTGGCGCACGCGGGATGATGCCCGCCACAAAATCGAACGAGCCGCCCACGCCCATCGCCATTTTCACGCGCAAACGCGGCAAATTACGGGCGATCCATTTGTCCTGCACCGGTGCGCCGTAGGCCACGAACAGAATATCCGCGCCGCTGGCATTCACCCGTTCCACAAGCGCGTCTTCGTCGGCGGGCGCAGGGCTGCCAGCATACACGCCCACGATCTGCACGCCGGGGTAACGCGCCCGCAGCACGTCCGCCGCTTTCTGCGCGATTCCGGGTGCAGCGCCCAGCATGAACAAGCGCCAGCCTTCCCGCGCCGCCCGTTCCGCGATGATCGGCAGGCCGTCCGAGCCGGTCACGCGCTCCGGCAAGGACGTACCCAAGCGCCGCCCCGCCCACAACAGCCCCACGCCATCCGGCACGCACAAATCCGCCCGCAGTAGAATGTTCCTGAACAGCACATCATCCTGCGCGATCATGGCAAATTCCGGGTTGATGGTGCAGACATGCCGCGCCGTATCACCCTTCACCCACGCGCCGATCATCTCCAGCCATTCGGCATAGGTGATCGCGTCCACCGGCAGGCCGAGGATACGCGCCCGTTTCGTCCCGACAAGCGCTTTCGGTAGGAGTTCGGGGGGCGCGTCCACGCCATCCAGCAGACGCAGCGCCGCCGCCGTCACCTGCTCCGGCCTGACCATTCGCATACACGTCCGCGCCGCACAGCCTTCGCGCAGACCAATCGCGTGTCCTACATAGCTACACGGGCTGCACTCCGGCGCACTGCGGACGATTTCCGAACGCCCGTGCGGAGTCCATGCGCCCCATGCAGCCGCGTTGCTCGGCCCGAACAGCGCCACCACAGGCGCACCCGCCGCCGCCGCGAGGTGCATCACGCCGCTATCCGCGCCGATGAACACATCCGCGCTACGCAGCACACCCACCAGTTGCGGCAGGGTGGTCTTGCCGCTGATGTCCAGCGCGGGGGCGCTCAACTGCGCTTGTACCGCCGCCGTATCATCACCTGCACCGCCCACCAGCACGATCTCCGCGCCGCGCTCACGCCGCAGCCGTTCCGCCACCGCCGCGAAACCCGCCGCATCCCAGCGCCGCGCCAGACTGTAGCCGCCGCTGCCCGCATGAATCACCACACGCGGGACGGTTTTGGGCGGCAACGGTGGTGGTGCGCTGGCAACCTGCGCCGGACGCGCCGCGCCCGAAGCGCCGAGGAGCGCCACCAAACGCAGCCAGTATTCGGCCTGATGGTGCGCCCCGAAGCCCTCATCAGGCAGGCGTTCGGTCAAAAACCAACCGTTGCCGTTCTCCAACCCGATACGCCGCCGCGCCCCGCTGCCCAACGCGATTAGGGCGAATTTGAGCGTTCCGGCTTTGAGCGTGAAATGATGCAGGAAGATCACGGTGTCATAACGCCCGCCACGCAGCGCCAGCACCCGCCGCAGCAACGCAGGCGAGAGCAGCGAACGGGGACGGCTGAACGCCTCGCGCTCGAATAGAATGAGTGCGTCCACAAGCCCCATCCCCTCGATGATCGAGGTGCTATGGGCATGTGCCAGTAGCGTGAGGTGTGCAGCGGGGCGTGCTTCGCGCAGGGCGGCCAGTGCCGGAGTCGCCAGCACCAAATCACCAATATCTGCCAACTGCACGATCAAAATACGTTCGTTCATAGTTCAACCATTCGCAGCGGTTTCCAGCGCGGCTAACGCCTGCCGTCCTGCCTCCGCCCACGAGAAGCGCCGCGCTTGCGCCCACCCACGCTCAATCAACGACTCGCGCAGACCGGGTTCATCGGTCAGGCGGCTCAGTGCCGCCGTGATGCTCTCCACCGCCAGCGGGTCAACTAGCAAGCCAGCCTCGCCCACCAGTTCCGGCAGGCTGGATGTCTCGCTAGTGACGACAGGCGCACCGCACCACATGGCCTCGATGACCGGAAAGCCGAAGCCTTCGTACAGGCTGGGGAAAACCAGCGCCAGCGCCCCGCTGTAAAGCGCCCCTTTGTCCTGTTCATCTATGTAGCCGATGAGATGCACCCCCGGCTGCCCTTCTGCCCATGACGGATCGTACAGCCAGCCTTTGCCGCCGGCCAGCACCAGCGCCGTCTCATCGCCGAGATGGGCTGCCCGCCACTGTTGATAGGCGGCGACCAAACGGGCGATGTTCTTGCGCGGTTGCAACGTGCCGATGAACAGGAAGTAGCGCGGCGGCAAGTGGTACTTGTCCGCGACGGCCTGCCTATCGCCCATCACAGGCGCATCCACTCCGGGGTAAACCGTGTGAATCTTGGCGGGGGCTGTGCCATAAAAACGCGAGAGATCGGCGGCGGTGGCCTGCGAATCGGCAAGGATAACGGCAGCGCGGTCGGCACTGGTGCGCGTGGTCAGATCGAGATAGGCGCGTTGGCGAAAAGGGTGTGCTTGCGGGAACATTTTGAAGCCCAGATCATGCACGGTGACGACTGCCCGCCCCGGAAAGACGAAGGGGAGCGTGTGCGCGGGGACGAACGTCACATCCGGGCGATCCCCCCACAGCGCCGCCGCGAAGCGCACATGCGTCCACGCCCGCGCCAGCGGAATCACCTGCTGCTGCACACGCAGCATAGACGGGAACAAATCCGGCGCGGGGGCATCGCGGAAATACAGGGTGATGTCGTGGGCAGTGTTGGCTTGCAGCAGGGCGCGAATCAGTTGAATCGCATACTGTTCCGTACCCGTCACCCGCCGCACCGTGCAGCGACTGGCATCAATCGCAATCCGCACTAGCGCCGCTGCCTGTTGAAACGGGGAAGGATGAGCAGCACGACCACGACGACCAGCGGCAACGGCCACCATGCCGCCAGTGCGGTCATCAGTTCAGCCGGAGCCGCACCGAGCATGACCAGCAGGCCGACCAACCCCGCCACCACCAGCGCCAATCCGGGGAAAAACAGGCGACGATCCGCAGGGCGCGACAGCAGCCCTGCCAGCATGATCGCCACGCCGGGGGCGACCACAAGTAAAGGCCAACCGTCCGCAAGGCCATCCGGCAGCGCAGGCGCAGCGAGGAACACGCCCCCCGCCAGCAGCAGCGTGAGCGCCAAGAACAGCGCCCCCCGCGCCCACCGTCCCGAAGACAGCCAGCGCGATAGAAAAATGAGCGCCAAGCCGCCCATCAGCGCCGCCGCCAGCGCATCGCCCGAAGGCGCGTTGGCGGTGGTGTAGCTGAACGTCAGCCACACGCCCAGCGCGATCAGCACCAGACCGGGCACGACCGAGGCCAGCCCCCCGCGTTTGAGCAGCAAACGCGGCGGCACGGGGAAATAGCGTTCGGGGTGGCGCACGCGGTCAATGGCTTCCGCTTTGGCCTGCGCCTCGGCTTCGGCATGGGCGATGCGTGCCTGTTCCGCCGCTTCGCGCTCGGCAACCATGTCGCTCAGGCCAGAAACCGCCGCCAGCGCAGCCTCAATATCGAGGCTGCCGCTATCTGACATCTCGAAGGACTCGGCTGGAGACTCCGGTTCTAGTGCGAACGGACGCAAATCCGGCGGCGCATAGCGCAGGTCATCATCCGGCAAGTCGCCCGCCCGCAGCGGCACATCACGCGAATCATCTTCTACAGACGATTCGCCCGGTTCAAGATCAGGGGTGAGGTCGTGTTCATCGTTAGTCATGGCAAATATTGTGTCTGTTTTCAGGCCGCCGCGCAAGCCTATTCCGCGCCAAATGAACCTTGCGATGACATTCTGAAGCCGCTATAATGCCTTCTATTCGGCGACGTGGCCAAGTGGTAAGGCAAGGCTCTGCAAAAGCCTGATGCGCCGGTTCAAATCCGGCCGTCGCCTCAAAAAAGGTGAGTTCACACTCACCTTTTTGAGTCCATGCAGACCAATTTTGCAGTCCCGCAAGATTGGGGACTTTACAAAGTTATAAAACGGCGTATGATCGTTTTTGTGGGGTGCAAAGACCCCACACGTTTTGTATAGATAAGGCAAAGAAAGAGATCATGACCGAGGGTGGCAGTATTCACAAGGAACAGCCGCACTTAGCTGGCGGCGATAACGCACCCCGGAGCTAACCTCCTCCCGCAAAAATGCGCCACGAGGTAACGCTCCCCGCGTTACCGCCGCCTCAAGTGGTGTTGTTCCACACGCAGAGACAACTGAATAACGACTTTTCCGGTTGATTCGTGTGGGCATTTCCGATACATCGGTGATGTCTGCCCCTAGCAAATGCTATGGAGGACAGAATGTACAACGATCTGCTGCTGAACCGTATTGTGGCTGCGGCACCTATTGACGACGCTGATGAGCGCGTTCAGGAACTCATTGACGAAATCGAAGAACTCAAGAGTCTTCTCAGCCCGGAAGCGCAGGCGCTGATTAGCGATCTGCGTCCGCGCATCGTCACCGACGATGTGTACGAGGAGATGGACGAACGCTCATCGCTGGGCGAACGGATGGCGGACAAGCTTTCCACGTTGGCCGGTAGCTGGCGCTTCATCATCTTTTTCTGTATTTTGATGGCGGTGTGGATCAGCATTAACGCCTACATGGGCGCGGAAGCCTTCGACCCGTTCCCGTTCATTCTGCTCAACCTCGCGCTTAGTACGCTGGCCGCGCTGCAAGCGCCGGTCATTTTGATGTCGCAAAACCGTCAGGCGGCGAAAGATCGGGCGGTCGCGCAGAATGATTATCAAGTCAACCTGAAAAACGAAGTGGAAATCGCTGACCTGCACCGCAAGATTGATACGCTCACCGACGCGCTGACCATGCAGACCCGGCTGGTGAACGCGCTGGTGGAAGCCCGCCGCAAAGAACTGAGCGCCACTGTGCGGGCGATGGAAAGCACCCGCATTCATAATGGCAACGGCCTGACCGTCGAATAGCCCCGCGCCGCCTGACCCACCCGCCCCGCGCTGTTCCCGAACGGACGCGGGGCGTTTTTTGTCTTGAAGCCGCCACAATGGTCTATCGTGGCGCTAGAAAGAGTGGACTGAAACAGGAAAGATGATAGGGCGATCACAATTGTCAAGGGGATGGGGGAATCATGAGCCGCGATTATGCCAATCAAGCGCCTGCCGAAGTGCGCCGCAGCGACCGCGCCGTAGAGGATACCGCATGGATCGAGGACTTCCTGCGGCGAGCGCCCGTCGGGATGCTGGCAACCGTCCACGAAGGGCAACCGTTCATCAACAGCAACCTGTTCGTGTACGATGCCGCCGCCCATGCGATTTACATGCACACGGCACGGGTGGGGCGCACCCGCGCCAATGTGGAACTCGAAGAACGGGTATGCTTCAGCATCAGCGACATGGGGCGACTGTTGCCGGCCCCGGAAGCGTTAAAATTCAGTGTGGAATATTCGGGCGTGGTGGTGTTCGGGCGGGCGCGGGTGATCGAAGACACGGTGGAAGCCAAACATGCCTTACAACTGCTGCTGGATAAATACTTCCCGCATCTGAAGCCGGATGTGGACTACCGTTCGACCACCGACGACGAACTGGCGCGCACCGCCGTCTACAAGATCGAAATTGACGAGTGGAGTGGCAAGCGCAAGAAGGTGGATGGGAACTTCCCCGGCGCATTCTACTACGGGGAGCAGCCGGTCAGTGAGTGAAATACCCACCCGTAAAAGCGAATTTATAACCGGCGTTCGGGATACGCTGCCGCTGGTGCTAGGAGCCATTCCCTTCGGGATTATCTTCGGTGCACTGGCGGTCAACAGCGGCCTGTCGCTTCTAGGCGGCATGGGATTGTCGTTGTTCGTGTTCGCCGGATCGTCGCAGTTCATCGCTTCCGGGCTGGTAACGCAGGGTGTGGGACTGGGGCTGATTATCCTGACCACGTTCATTGTGAACCTGCGCCACGCGCTGTACAGCGCCACCCTCGCGCCGCATGTGAAGGGGCTGCCGCAAAAATGGCTGCTCCCGCTGGGCTTCTGGCTGACCGATGAGACCTTCGCTGTGGTGATTGGTCGCTACAGCCGCACCGACGATTCGCCCTACAAGCACTGGTACTATCTGGGTTCCGCCGTCATCATGTACACCAACTGGCAGTTGTGTACGCTGATCGGTCTGGTGGCAGGACAGGCTATCCCCGATATGCGAAGTTGGGGGCTGGATTTCGCCATGACGGTCACGTTTATCGGCATCGTTGTGGTGCAGTTACGGAACCGCCCGATGGTCGTGGCGGCAATCGTAGCCGGAGCCTGCGCGGTGGCCTTCAACGGTATGCCGAACAAAATGGGCTTGTTCCTATCGGCGTTGGTGGGCGTGATCGCCGGCATGGTCGCAGAATCGCTTCTGCCGGATGTGCCGCCTGTGCGGGAGGCCAAGTATGAATGAAGTCGCCCTCATCATTGGCATGATGCTGGTGACGTTCCTGCCGCGCTACGGCGTGATGGCGCTGCTAGGGCGCGTGGAAATGCCCAAGCCGGTGTTTCGGGCGTTGCGCTTTGTGCCGCCGGCTGTCCTGTCGGCGATCATCGTGCCGACGATGGTCTTCAACCGTCAGGGCGAGTTTAACCTCAGCCTTCAAAATAGCGCCCTGATCGCTGGCCTCATCTCGATCTTTGTCGCATGGCGCACCCGCAACGTGCTGCTCACCATCCTGATCGGCATGACGGCGCTGTGGCTGTGGCGAGCGCTGGTGGGGGGATAATGCACCAGCCCTCTCTCCGCACAGGAGAAAGGGCCGGAAAAAGACGATAGGACAGCACGAAGGCTTATCCGCCCCCGCCGCTGAGGACAGCCACCACCACACGCGGCGTGATGAACGCCTCGATGAACGCGGCCAGCAGCAGGCCGGGAATCACGATGCCGAGGGCGATCCGCACCGTCTGCCCCACCGCCAGCGTCCACCCCTGCCCGACGGTCATGCCTTTGGGCGGGCGGGTGATAATCGCGCCCAAGCGGAAGGAAGCCGCCGCCGCCAGCACGATCACCGGAATTTCGATCACGCCATGCGTGAGCAGCCCCGCGTAGAGGAACGTCGGGTTATACCCTGCGATATACACCTGACTGAACAGATAGCCGATCACCGCGTACACCGTTGGTGTGAGGATGACAGCGGCAATGCCGAAGGTGAAGATGGCGAGGACGAGCGCCGCCAACAGGATGCGCCCGTTCTGCCACACAATGAACAGCAGCGTGCCGGTCGAAGTGGGGATGGAAGTATAGCGCCCTAGCATGGTGGCGGCCTGATTCATCGAAGCATCCTTCGGCAAATTCAGCTGCCATTCAGGGGCTTGCCCGATGGCCCAACCCGCCACAAACGCCACCACAAACACCCCCGCCGTAATCCAGATGGCCGGGCCGAGCGCCTTCACCGCCCCGAACACCCCGCCGTACCATTCGCGCAGGTTGCGGGCAGGCGTGCCACGATTATCCACCGCACGGGTCATGCGCCAGATGTTGCGAAGCACGCTGCGCAGGTTTAACTGGTCAATGGTGCGCCCCAGCAGTTCTTCGCGGTTGAAGATGCTGTTGCCCAAGCGCAGTAGCAATATCACCGCCACCACCATCCCCACAATGATCGCCCACAGCGCGGTGATTCCGCGTGGCGAATCCGTATCCGGCGCGAGGAACATCACAATGCTTTCCACCTGAATCAGCAGCGTCATCGGGATAACGATGAAACTGGCAAGCAGGTTCGCGGCGCGGGTGCTGGTCGTCTGGCTGGACACCACCACCGCGCCCGTCACCATCACCAGCGCCTGCACGATGGTCAGCATGACGATCTGCACCACCAGCGCCGGTTGGGGCCGCCATGCCACCTCGCCCGCCACCAGACTGATGAGATAGACCGCCATCCCGCCGAGGCTAGAGAGCAGCGGCGGAATCATGGCCGCCAGCGTTTTGCCGATGTACAACTCGGTGTTGGAAAGCGGCGTACTGAGCAGCGGTTCGAGGCTGCGGCGCTCTTTTTCGCCCACAAAGGTTTCGAGCGCGATCACCAGCGAGATTGAGATGGGGAAGAAGCCGACGATCATCAGCAGGAAGGGGATGGTACGTTCGCCCACCACTTCCGCGCCATAACCGGCCACAAATTCAGCGAAACGTCCGGCGACGAACTGCGCGAGAAACGGGAACAGAAAAGTGAGGATGACAATTGGAGCGATAATACGCCAATCGCGGAAACTGTCGCGCACTTCGCGGCGGGTGATGATGAGCGCATTCCCCATCGTGTGATGTAAACGGGCATGCCAACCGGCATCCGGTGGCAAATTCAGGGTGTCAAGCGGATTAACGCTGGTCGTCATTGCCGTAGCCCTCATCTTCCTTCACCACTTGCAAATACACATCTTCCAGCGTGCGCGAAACCGGCGCTAACGTCACCACTTCCACGCCCAATTCGGCAGCGCGGCGCAGCAGCACGGGGTTGGACTGTTCCGGTTCAGCCACGCGGTAGCGCAGCCAGTTCTCACCGCTTTCGACCACTGTCACCAGATCGGTCACTTCGCTCACGAAACCATTCATCGGGCGATTGGCACGCAGTTCCATGATCGGATCGCCCACGAATTGGCGGGCAAGCTGCTCGAAAGTGCCATCCGCCACAATGCGCCCGGAACGGATGATAGCGATTTTGCTGGCAATCTGCTGTGCTTCGGTCAGGTTGTGGGTGGTGATGAGAAACGTGCGGTCGCCGCGCTGCAATTCCAGAATCGCATCGCGCACCTGCTTGGCGCTCAACGGATCCATCGCGGAAGTCGGCTCGTCTAGCAGCAGCACCGGCGGGTCGTGCAGCATGGCGCGTACCAGCGCCAGCTTTTGCTTCATGCCTTTCGAGTAGTCGCCCAACCGCTTATCGAGGGCGAAGGTCAGGCCAAAACGTTCCATCAGTTCCAGCGAACGGCGTTTGCGATTCGCCGCGCTCATCCGGTACACCCGCCCGAAAAAATCCAGATACTCGATGGCCTTCATGCGCTCATACAGGCCGTGCTGTTCGGTCAACACGCCCACGCTGGCACGCACATGCTCAGGCTGATCCACCACGCTGTAACCCGCCACCTTCGCCCATCCCGAAGTGGGCGCGAGAATCGAGGTGAGCATACGCACAGTGGTGGTTTTGCCCGCGCCGTTCGGCCCCAGCAGCGCCACGACGCTGCCCCTCGGCACATTCAACGAAACGCAGTCTACCGCACGAAAATCATCAAACACTTTGGTCAGTTCATAGGCTTCAATCATGCACCGCCTCCTATCTGGCTCACTAGCCTGAGCAAAACGGTTGTTTCATTATGGCACGTCTTTTTGGAACGCGGCGCTTAAGATTCGATGAAGGCCGACCGATAGGCATGAATCAAACGGGCGCGGTAATGACAACCGCGCCCGTAAGGATACAAAGAGCAGAAAACGCTTACTGCGGTGCAGCGGCCTGCGCTTCTTCGGAAGGCTGCGGAACGGGTGCGCCTGCACGATGCCGGTACAGGAAGTACAGCAGCGAAGCCACAAAAGCCAACGCGCACACCACCTGCGAGAAGTTCACGCCGGCCACCTGCGTCACATCCACGCGCAGGAATTCGAGTACGAAACGAATGGCGCTGTACTGCATCACATAGAACAGGAACACATCGCCGGACAGCAAACTGCTGCGATAGCGCTGGTAAATGTTGAGCAGCACGATGAAGGCCAGCAAGCTCCATAGCGATTCGTACAGGAACAGCGGGTGGAACAGGGTGACATCCACCGGGTAATCAATCGTGCTGGTGTACGGCGCGACGCGGCTGGCAGACTGAATGGTGATGCCCCACGGGAGCGAAGTTACGCTGCCATACAGTTCCTGATTGATGTAGTTCGCCCAACGACCAATCGCCTGCCCCATCGGCAGCGCAATCCCCGCGATATCCAGCCACGGCAGCATTTGCAACTTGTTGCGGCGCATGTAGATATACGCGCCGAGGAAACCGCCGATGATCGCACCGAAAATGCTCAGGCCGCCCGACCAGATGGCAATCGCGCCACTCTGAAGGTCAAAGAAGTTCGACAGAAACCAGCCCGTATCGCGGCAAATATCAGTGGCGGCAGCGGTCGCGCAGCCCGCCGTGAGCGAAACGGGCGGGAAGAACACGAACCACAGACGAGCGAGAATGATGCCCGGAATGATCGCCCACGTCAACGCGCCCCAGATGTGTTCCGGGTCTTTCCCATCGCGCTTGGCAAGCCGCGACGCGACTCCCGCCGCGATGAGCATGGCAAGCACGATAATGATGCCGTAAAAACGAATTTGAAATGATCCTAACGTAATGCCCGGTTCCATATTGAACAGACCTCTCTAGTATTCAGTATTGCGGTACACATACCACATGCGTTGTAAAGCGGTGAAATTCGTGCCAACCGCCAGCACCCACAGCCCCAGCGGCATAAGCAGCGGAAGCAGCAGTACGGTGAGAATGATAATCACTCTCGCAAAACGGTCAAGCAGACCAACTTTCACCGACAGTCCAGCTTCCCCGGCGCGAGCGCGGACATAACTGACCGCGAAACCGCCCGTAAGTGCCGCCAGACACAACAGCATGTAGCCAAACTCATTCTGAATGGCAAAATGATAACTCAATCCGCCAAAAATTAAAGCGTCTGCATAGCGATCTAAGGTGGAATCCAGAATACCGCCAAATTTGCCTGTGCGCCCCATCGCCCGCGCCACCGCGCCATCCACCGCATCCAGCGGCAGGCCGAGCAGCAAAATGATGCCCCCCAGTTGGTACTGCCCCTGCGCGATCACGAAGGCGGCCACCGCCACCACGACGAAACCGGCGACCGTGACCATATCCGGGTGAACGCCCAGCCGCCACAAGGTGCTGCCAATGACCGCCATATAATCGCGGAATTGTATACGTACCCATTCGGTAAAAATAAATTGCTGATTGGACATGACTTACCTCATTCAGCGATTGACCGGAAAGCGTTTGCCTACGGAGTTTTCCGAATTGTATAACCCCGCACTTGCTATTAGGAGGCTTTTCTTGTATATTTCCCAATGTCCGGGGCGTAGCGCAGCCTGGTAGCGCGCTTCGTTCGGGTCGAAGAGGTCATGGGTTCGAATCCCGTCGCCCCGACAAGCAGTTTGCCCGCCGTACCCGACGGCGGGTTTTTATTTCCCCCAACACCCCCGGCGCACACTACCGATGCGCTAGAGCGCCTGTACCATCTCGGCTACTTTGTCATAATCCGCAGGCTTGCGAATATAGGTGATGCCCAGACTGTGCAGTTGGTCGGGATCAGGGTTTTCGCCCGCAGTCAGCAGGAAAAACGGGCGCATATCCCCCTGCGAACGCAAATGTTGCGCCAGATCAATCCCGTTCACATCCGCCAACCACAAATCGAGAAATACGGCCTTCGCGGCGCGGTAATCCGGTGTATCTAACAGCGCGAGCGTTTGTGAACGCGCATCGCCGAGGGGAAGCACATCAATACCACGAGAAGAAAGTCCGAGGTTAAACAGGAAAGCTTCGGTTTCGTCGTCTTCGACGTAGATGACCGTAAATGCGCCCATAAGTCCATATCAGCGATTAATTGAGTATGTTACAGTTTATACAACATTCACAACATTCGGCCTATAGGCAAGTGTGAAAAGTTAGAGAATAAATACCGAAACACCCCTTCTGTTTAAAATATAAAATCCTGTCGGAACTCATTCGCTCGAAAAGCAGTCCATCCGGTTGCGTTGAAATGAACAGAGGGCGGCAGCGCCCTCTGTGGTAGTGAACGCTGGAACAGCCTATTTACCCAACCGCTTCTTGAGTTCTGCGGTCAGCGCGGGGACAATCTTGTACAGGTCGCCCACCAGCCCGTAACGCGCCAGCTTGAAAATGGGCGCTTCCGCATCCTTGTTGATCGCCACGATCACTTTGCTCGTCCGCATACCGGCCTGATGCTGGATCGCGCCGGAAATCCCGCAGGCGATATACAGATCAGGTGCGACGGTCTTGCCGGTCTGCCCGACCTGATGCGCGTAAGGAATATAGCCCGCGTCCACCGCAGCACGGCTGGCACCGATGGCCGCGCCGAGCGTATCAGCTAACGGCTGGAGCGTGTTCTGGAAGCCGTCCTGCGCTTTCCAGACGGCGGCATCCGCCACGCCAGTCGGCGCATCGGCGGGATTGTTCGCCATCGCACGACCGCCGCTAACGATGATCGCCGCGTCCGTCAGGTTCACCGTCCCCACTTCTTCCTCGAAGCGTTCGATCTTGGTGGCAATATCGGCTTCCGCCAGCACAGGCGGCATGCTGACCACTTCGGCCTGCGCCGCCGCGTCCGGTTGCTGCGCCTTGAACGCACGTCCGCGCAGCGCCACAAACTGCACCGCGCCCGCCGTCCCCACCGCTTCGCTCAACACCTTGCCCGAATACACCGGGCGCACAGCCTTCAACGCGCCGTCCGGTTGCGCTTCTAGCGACGAGACTTCGGTCAGCAAGCCGGCATTGGTATCGGCGGCGGCGGCGGCCAACAGTTCACGACCCCGCGCCGTACCGATGGCCAGCACAGCCTTCGGCGCGTATTCTTGCACCAGTTTGGAAACGAGCGCGGCATACGGTTCCAGCCGGAAACCGACCAGCGTCGCATCCTCGCACACGATCACCTTGTCCGCGCCATAAGCCGCCGCTTCGGAAGCCAGCGCGGAGGCGTGTTCACCGAAAACCAGCGCCGTAACCGGAACGCTCCATGCAGCGGCGAGTTCTTTCGCCGCACCGAGCGCCTCCCAACTACTGCTGATGGCTTTTCCGTTAAAGGTTTCGATCCAGACAAAGACCGCGCTCATAGTACCTTCTCCTCCAGCAGCCGATCAACCAGCTTGACGGCCATCTCTTCCGGCGATCCTTCGATCATCTCCACCTTACCCTCACGCGGGGGCAGGTTCATGAAACGGGCGACGCGGGTCTGCGCGGCAGGCAATGTCACGCCCAGATCGGCCAGCGACCAGACCGGAATAACGGCCTTCGATGCCTTGCGGATGCCGATGAATGACGGGTAGCGCGGCTCGTTGATGTCCTTCATCACGCTGATGACGGCGGGCAACGAACTGGTCACAACCTGCTTGCCCTGCTCCAGCAGCCGTTCCACCTTGATCGTCTTGGCGGCATAATCCACCGCGAGGATTTTGGAGACGTAGCTCAACATCGTCCAGCCCAGCTTACGTGCGGTCTGGTAGATGTGCTGATCGGTTCCCACATCCACGCTCTCTTTGCCGAAAATGACCAGATCAACCGCGCCCACCTTCTGGACAGCAGCAGCGGCGGTGGTGGCATAGGCGAGGCTATCACTGTTTTCCAGCGCCCCGTCCCACACGCGAACGGCTTCATCCAATCCCATCGCCAGACTGTGCTTGAGCGACTCGTTGTGCATTTCTGCGCCAATGCTGATGACGGTGGTTTTGCCGCCCGCGTTCTTGGCCTGCACAATGGCTTCTTCCAGCGCGTACTCGTCCCAAGGGTTCACAACCGTCGCCGCATCACCCCATGTAACGGCTCCGGCAGCCGAGACTTCGACCTTCGCAGTCGTGTCCGGCGTACTGCGTGTAAAAACGACAACATGCACGGTAATAACCTCCTCGTTTCGGACAAAACACCGTTTTTGCAGAAAGGCTGATTCACATTCTACAGAAAAGCACGTAAAAAATCGAATCAACATTCGATTAATTGCGCCTGTAACGCTTATTTACACTCACAATTCGATCAAACATATAAAAACTTGTTCGCAAAACACAATACTAAAGCCTTCGCTATATCGTTATTTATGTTATTCTCTTACACTGAACACATCGTTTTCAATCGCTAAAAAAGGATTGTCTTGATGAATAAACATTTGCGGTTGTTGCTTTGTATCGGTCTGCTGGTCGGGTTGGCGCTGCTGGTTATGCCAGCCAGCGCCCAGCGTTGTGAAGATTATGGAACCTGCCCACCTGTCCCTCCCCCACCGATTGTCGAAGTACAGCCCGGGCCGATATTCGGTGATGATGGCCGACTGAACCCCGACCCGGCAGAATACTACTCGGTCTACTGCCGCAACAACGTGGTAGAGGTCATTCGTGCTGTGCCGTCGCCCACCTCGCTCGTCACCAGCATTCCCATTCAACAACTGGTTTCACTGAATAACGGCGGCCACATCACGGTGGGCGGCGTGACGGCCACCAAAAATGGTGACACCATCTCGCTGAATGGCGGTGGCGGCAATGCAGGTACATCCGGCCCGAAGAACTTCAGCCTGTCCGAATGTTTAACCCGCAACGGCCCGCTGCCCCCACCGCCGCCGCCGCCCCAACCGGCCTCGCCTTCTGCCACTCCCACGCTTCAGGGGTTTGACGAAACTCCTAAAGCTGATCCGCTAAGACTCATGTACTCAGCAGCAACCGGTTTCGTGGGATCCGGCACATGCTGTGGGTGGGCGATGGTACTGCCTGCCGGAACCATTGGCCTTGCCTTCCGCCGCTGGCGGCGGCGGTTGCGCGGCAAGAACTAAATCCCCTTTAACGCGAACGGCGCTTCGGCTTTTCCAGCGGAGCGCCGTCGTCGTCCACCACTTCCGCCATTTCACCATCCGCCAACCGGATATAACGCGCATCCCGCTTGGGCTTCTCCGGCTCATCGTCGGCCTGCTCATCCGGCACTTGCACCACGCGGCGGCGTTCCACACGCACCGTCTGACCGGGCTGCACATTCGGAATCTGCACGAAGCGCCGATCACCCACCGAGAAAGCCCGCACCCCGGAAGCAAATGGTAGCGGCGGCTTACCAAACAGCACGATTAGAAACGCCACAATCACGCCGGGGAACCAGCCCATCAGCGTCAGCACACCGACCAGCAGCATCGTGCCACAACCGTATTCCGTCACCGCAAAAGGTGGGAACAGCAGCGCCAGCACCAGTCTCCAGAGTTGACCAGCCGACATCTCTACGCCTTTCAATCCACAAACTGCGGATGCTGCGGGTCAATGAACTGCCCCAGATCACGCTGCGGCGACCACTGTTCGCCATCCGGCAGCACGGTACGCACATCGAAGCGCGTTTCAAACAGCAGCGCACCCGCCATCCGCGCCCCGCGCAGAGATGCGCCACGCAGATCGGCCTGCCAGAAATTCGTACCACGCAAATCGGCATCTGTCAGGCGTGCGCCATCCAGCCGCGCCTGTGCCAGATACGCCCGCTGCAAATCCGACTCGTGCAAATCCGCCCCGCTGAGGATGATCTCGCGCAGGTTGGCATCCGCCAGCATGGTGCGGTGCAACTGCGCCTTCCGCAGGATCGTTTTGCCTAAATAAGCGCGTCCCAGATTCACCTGAACGAACTGTGCGCCTTCCAGATCAGCCATCGCCAGCGCCGCGCCGTGCAAATTCGCGCCTTCCAGCCGGATGCCGCGCAGCGACCCATCCCGAAACCAGCCATGTGACCGCAGCATTTCGACAGCCTTCAGCGCCAATCGGTTATCCGCACTGCCCATCTGCTGAATGAGCAACGTCTTGGATGCACCCCCAAAGAATCTTTTGAACATACAGGCTATGCTCCATCAAAATGTGGAACGGCATAGGCGGGTGAATGGGGATGATGCGAACGCCAAAATTCAGCATGCCCGGCATCCGTGAAACGGCGTACATCCGTCCCCGGCGACCAGTAGGTGAGATCGGGCAGCACGGTTTGCGTGTCAAAGCGGGTGGCATCGGTCAGCCGCGCCCCCTGCAAATTAGCATCGTTCAGGTTAGCGCCGCGCAAATCCGCCCCCACCAGCACCGCTTCCTCCAGATTTGCGCCCTGCAAATTCGCGTCGCGCAAATTGCTCTCGTTCAGCAAGGTGTGGCGCAGGTTCGCCATGCTCAACCGCGCCTCCTGCAAATTCACCCGATGCAAATCGGCGCTCTCCAGATTGGCGTGGCTGAGGTGCGCGCCCACCAGCCCGCCGTTGTGCAGCCAGCCCTGCGCGGACAATAGCCGCACCGCTTCGATAGCAAAGCCGTTGTCCGGGCTGCCCATCTGCAAGACAAGGCGCTCATGCTCCCGTTGGTCGTCGTGGTGCTGGTGCATCCGGTCAATGATG
>Ga0172373_10003668_pt1 | contig 22224 bp, 21 predicted proteins | sample Lak10m_2_FD_114546 | JGI IMG/M metagenome (GOLD analysis project Ga0172373, IMG submission 114546) | Freshwater microbial communities from Kabuno Bay, South-Kivu, Congo - kab_092012_10m | ecosystem: Environmental > Aquatic > Freshwater > Lake | place: Democratic Republic of the Congo...
GGCATATCGATGAAACAAGCCTTTCCCGGATACCTGGCACTTACCGTATAAACACCTGCCTGGGAAGCATTTGCCAGATTCAGCGCATTTCCAGTGCCTATTATGCTATCACCAAGCGCGTTTCCATTTAATTTTAACAGGTAGCGGACATTAGGTTCTGAACTATTTAAAGCCAGGGGAATACCACCCCCTTCCGGAATACACAGATTATTTAAAGATTGAAATGCAAAGGCTTTTGGAACAGGGCAGGCCACTGCAAACGATTGAATGACACCTGCTTTCAAGGCAGCATCAGAAGCGTTAAACAATTGATTGACTGTCTCTCCCAGGGAAAAAGTCAGTACCTGATTTCCTTGAGTGAAAAAGCCTCCAGCTGTATTATTTGTTTGCTGACCCCTGGCGCTAAAGGACACAAATAGAAATAGAAGCGCAACATGATAATAAGTTTTCATGGAAAAAGTTGAAATAATTGCTAAATAGACTTTTTAAATCGACGAGATAACTCAAAGATAATTTATTTCAACTGATCCTAACCCATTCATATTGTTAATTACAGTATCTACCCGTTTATTAATTTAAATGCGTATCATTCAGCCAGCGGGTACTTCCGGCTATAGGAAATAATTTTTTCCAACCGATGGAATCAGCCAAGAGTACCAGACGTTGTTCACGAGCAAGAAACTCATCATAACTGCGCAGCATACATAGCCAAAAATGTGCAGGTAATTTCAGTACCTACTCAAAAAGCACCGCCATTTTGGGAGTGATGCTGCTACTGCAATGATTTTGTAATTATTTTCTTTGTATTAAATAAACCAGGGGAGAATACAGTTTCTCTCCCCTGGTTTTAAATGAATCAAATTATACTACCAAAGTGGCCAGGTTCCTAACCATGGAAGTGCATAATAAACATATTTTCCAATATTATAATGGTTGTAAGCTATATAACCATATCCGCCGTAAGATCCCCAATCCGTTCCCCAGGAGTTTTTGATAATCCAGGCATTTTTTGCATCACACCATCCAACAATAGTAACAGCATGGTTAATATAGTTGGCATCACATCGATATGTCCTACCATCTCTATCGGTATAAGAATAAGAGGTAATACTGGCATTTGGAATGCCATTCAGCACACCTGTTCCGTAAGATGGCCAACCTCTGGCAAAAACATACGTGGTCACAGCACCATAAGTAAGAACTGCTGCTTTAATTTCATTAATGGTTGGAGGTGCCAAATTCGTTCCCACTTGTCCATGGACCACAATATCAAAAGATTTTGGCTTGGACAAACACCTAACATTTGCAGCCGTATAAGGATAAGATGCCTCATTGGCTAATCTGGCACGCTTAATAAAATTAAACGCCATGAAAGTGTGACCGCCACCGCAATTTCCCACATCGGAACCATCTGAATTAGTGGCACAATTATTCATTTCTTCCTCAGAAAGGTCGTAATTTATCGCAGAGGAAAAAATTTTCTTGTAGGTATGCTCCCATGTTGCACCTGCTGCAAATGCCCAACAGCTTCCGCAACCCATCTGGTCCTTTACCGGTGAGAGAATACTGGTATTTATGGAGCAACCTGGTGCCCCCATTCCCATTAAAATCTTTTGCCAGTCAATTTTAAAATCGACAAGGTAACCTGGATTCCATTTTATATTTATTTTTTCAAATTCTTTCTGAACGGTAGGTAAAACACTTTTATTAAATTCAAGTTGTTCCTTAACCTCCACGGTATTATCTCCTTTTGGTGTTATTGTACCTGCAAGTTGTTGAATGGATCGATTTAGCGTGATATTTGGTTCTATGGTAAACAAAGGGTTGCTTAAGGCACTATACTCTTTTTTTTCTTGTTCCAGCTGAGATTTGCCAAATGTAGATAGCGATTGTTCCATTTTTGCAAGGTCTCGTTTCCTGTAAAACGATGCTAATGGATCTGCCGTAGTTTGGGCTACCAGGGAAATAGAAATACCTGTACCCAAGATCAAGGATAATAATAATTGAAATTTCATTGCTTAAAAGGTTTGTGATAGTGAATAATATAATGGTATGTGTTTTGCCACGAAATAAGTTCCGGTTACCGACTAACTATTCAAAAATAAATAAATTTAAGGTTTAAGCTACATATTTTTCTCTTTTTCTAGAAAAATTTACTTGTAAGGTTGACTAATTCATGACCATTACCGTAGCTGCCTTTTTTATCATTTCACCTTTGCACTCATGGATAATGAGAACGCGATAGACACCGGAAGCTACAGACTGACCGTTAAAGGTGCCGTCCCACTGATCCTTTACATTACTGGTTGTGAACATTTTATTTCCCCAGCGATCCCAGATTTCAAAAGAGATAAGTGACGTAATGATTCGCGGATTACTAATGCCGAACAGGTCATTTAACCCATCTCCATTGGGCGTGAAGGCCTTGGGTATAAATGCTTCCTTACAATTTAAGGCATTGGGATCGATGACAACCAATCTGAAAGAATCTTCGGCTATACAGGGAGTTGAAGCATCTTTCAAGGTAACCTTATAGGTAAAATTCCCCGAGGCTGTTGGGGTAATGACCGGTTCCTTTGCCGTAGGATTGCTAACCCAGGCGTTGGGTGTCCAGTTAAAGGTCGTTGCACAGGTAGGATATAATCGGGTTACCACTTCATCTCCAACATAAACAATTTCATTATCATTAATAATCTGATCAACAGGCTGATACAGTTTTTCAATTTCCGACTCCAGCAAAGCCCTGTTATAAAATCGCAGATCATCCATAAGTCCATTGAAGCCAATTTCATTAGCTCCATAGCAGGTACTTCCTCCTACCACCAGATTTCCATCATTCAGCACGTTGACCCGGGAAGCAGCCGTTTGTTCACTGACCAGAGATCCATTATAATACAATCTGATTTTCGATCCGTTCCTCACCAGGGTAATGTGATGCCAGCACTGACCTTTCGGCAGTTCATAAATGATATTCGTTTGTTTGTTAACCCCTTCCGTTAAGGTTACATTTAAATTTCCGGTTAAGGGTCTGAAACGGATAACGAAAGAATTATCTACAAGACAATCCCTTCTTTTTTTGGAAAGGAGATATTGGATCCCCTTATCATTTCCCGTTTTAAAATAGAAACTAACAGAAAAATCCTCGGTATCGAATTCTGAATTCACTGCGCCAATGATATTAACCAGAGAAGCATTTCCAGAGAAGCGAAGTGCCTCATTTAATGGCCCGCATACATAATCAATTTCGTTATTCCCTATAGCATCATTGGACAGATTACCTGTATCGTCTTTTAAATTTTTATTAAAAGGATAATAGGCCACCAAACCCGCTTTTGTTTGAGCAATAACTGAGGTATAAAACAGAAAGAGAAGCGATCCTAAAAAGAGACGCATAATAAAAATCCTTACGAATTAAAAATCATTGAAAATCATCAAAAATAGTTGGGGTGAAAGCATCCATGATTCTGGTTGTTTCTCTATCCTGTGCTTCCAAAGACATATCCAGTGCCTTATTTACTGTTTCTGTCAACAGGGCTGCTACCTCCGGGAGGGTATGCTTACTGAGTAATTCCTCATTGATATGTATAGCACTGATTTTCCTGTTACCATCGGCTACTACTTCAATCATCTGATTATCAGATATTGCTACAATAGAAATATGGTTCAGATTATCAAGGACAGATTGCTGTACCTCCAATATTTCATCCAGTATTTGTTTTGACTTAAGTGATTTCATTTTTCCATGTTTGTCAATGATGTTAAATTAAAAAGACGACTCAATCATTTGTAATGTTAAACGAAGTTATTTGATTTTTAATGTAATCCCACTAATTATTCTAAAACTTTAGGGTAAAATTTAATAGATTTGTGATTGCGAAATAAAAAAGAAGTGGTAAAAAAGAAGCAAGAAGAAAAAGACATGTCTTTTTTCGACCATCTTGAAGAACTAAGATGGCACATAATCAGATCTCTGGTCGTTGTTATTTCCTTAGGGATTATATTATTCATTAATAACGCCTGGTTTTTCGATGTGGTTTTATTCGGGCCCACGAAGCCCTCGTTCATTTCATACAAATGGTTTTGCGACATGGGTCAGGCTGCAGGTTTTGGAGACAGTATTTGTTTCTCCCCGCCCTATATAAAAAAGCAGGCCATAGGATTTGCGGAAGCTTTTACAACCAGTATCTCTGTGTCCTTCATTGCCGGCTTTATCATTGGATTTCCTTATGTATTCTGGGAATTCTGGCGTTTTGTCAGCCCAGGTTTATATAAACATGAGAAGAATGCAGCACGGGGCGTCGTGGCTATCTGTTCTTTTTTATTCTTACTGGGTGTAAGTTTCGGATATTTTATTATTGCCCCCTTTGCTGTTAATTTCTTAACAGGATTTACCATTCCCGGGGTTGAGAATACCCCAACCCTCGACTCTTATCTGAATTATATCATCATGTTCACCCTACCTACCGGACTGGTTTTTGAATTACCTGTCGTTGCGTACTTTCTAGCTCAGATAGGTATTTTAGGCCCGGCGTCCATGCGTGATTTCAGAAGGCATGCCATTGTGGTCATTTTGATTGTTGCTGCTATCATCACGCCTCCGGATGCAGTTAGCCAGTGTTTAATAGCTATTCCGCTTTATGGTTTATACGAGATCAGTATATTGGTTGCAGCACGGGTAACGGCAAGAAAAGAGAAGCAGGAACGGGAAGAGGAAGAAACGTATAACCAGGAAACCAACTCATAATCAATACCTTAATGGAACGACTATCGTCAAATGCGACCTTATTTTTCAACTTATTTCTTCCTGTGTTCTGGAGTGTATTTTTTGGTGCTTTTACCCTCGGGGTATTTTTAGCTGATGAGATCTATATTAGCTTTCTCCCTATTGAATCTTTTCGCTGGGCTATGTTATTTTTTTACCTGACTGGTTTATCTGTCATTTTCCTTACCTTCCTCAGATTAAAAAGAGTGGAGTTAGATGCTGACTATGTATATATTACGAATTATTTCAAGACCGCAAGATACCCCATCGCCGCTATTTCACATCTGGAATGGCGGCGATGGTTTGTTTTATCTTTAGGTATTTTTCACTTACAAGCCAAAGGAATCTTCGGTCAGCGAATCATATTCCTCGCCAGGAAAAAGCAAATTGAAGACATACAAAAGCGGTTTCCCCAATGGATGACGGCTTCCTAGCCTTTAGACCTTAGGTACATCACGGGACAAATCATTTCTTCCAGGGAGATTCCCCCATGTTGGAAAGTATTTTTGTAGTAGTTCAGATAATGATTATAATTATTCGGATAAAGGAAAAATCCGTCTTCTCTGGCAAAAATATAAGTAGAACTTACATTGGGTCTGGGCAAACCAGCTTGTGCAGGATCTTTCAGTTCCAGGACATTCTTTTTATCATACTGAAGATTTTTTCCAACCTTATATCTCAGATTACTGGTGGTTTCCCGGTCTCCCACAACCTTGATCGGGGCATTGACGCGTATGGTGCCGTGATCGGTCGTAATGATTAATTTAACATCTTTTTCAGAAACCCTTTCCAGCGCTCCCCACAGAGGAGAATTGGCGAACCACGATTTAGTTAAGGAACGATAAGCCTTTTCATCACCAGCCAGCTCTTTCAATACTTCCATTTCGGTGCGGGCATGAGAAAGCATATCAATAAAGTTATAGACAATTACCGTTAAATCATTATTCAGGCAATTGAAAATATTGTCCTGAAGCTGTCTGGCGGCCTGAACCTGGGTAATCTTAAAATATTCGTGTTTAATATCCCGTCTGAATACTTTTTTAATCTGAGCAGCCAGTAATTCGGCTTCAAAATTATTTTTCCCCCCTTCTTCAAAATCACCTACCCAATACTGAGGAAACTGCTTTTCAATGTCAGCGGGCATCATACCTGCAAAAATGGCATTTCTGCTATATTGCGTTGCGGTAGGCAGGATACTGAAAAAATAATCTTCGTTCTGGAGTTTAAATCGTTCCAGTAAAATGGGTTCAATAACCTTCCACTGATCAAATCTTAAATTATCGAGTACCAGTAAAATAGTTGGGCAATCAGGTTGTACCTGTGAAAAAACCTTTTCCCTTAACAGATTGAAAGATTTAACCGGGCCTTCTGCCGGATTTTTCATCCATTGCGGATATATACCCGTTATATATTTACAAAAGGCAGCATTGGCCTCTTTTTTCTGCTGAGACAGAATATCTGCCATTTCACTGGAATTGGAATGATCAATTTTCAATTCCCAGGAAATAATTTTCTGATAAATTTCAACCCATTCGATGTAATCCATGCCACTTTGCAACTGCATGAATATTTGTCGAAATTCCTGCTGATAATCAGAGGAAGTTTTCTCACGAACCAGTCTTTTGTTATCCAGTATTTTCTTCAGGGTCAACCATATTTGGTTTGGATTGACAGGTTTAATGAGATAATCGGTAATCTGAGAACCCAGCGCCTCTTCCATAACGGTTTCCGCCTCATTTTTGGTTATCATAACCACAGGTAGATTAGGATTTACCTGTTTTATTCTGGTGAGCGTTTCCAGGCCATTAATCCCAGGCATACTTTCATCCAGAAAAACAACATCAAACTCATTTTCAGTGGTACATTCATCAACGGCGTCATGACCATTTGTAACCGTAACAACCTCATACCCTTTTGATTCAAGGAACATTATTTGTGGTCTCAATAAATCAATCTCGTCATCTGCCCAAAGAATTCTAATTTTATCCATAATTTCTGAAAATAAGTAAATATTTAAAATGAAACAAAAATCGTTAATTTCCCGTTAAAATACGGATAAAAACGGCCCCGGATCATTAAATATTGCCTTTAAAAAAATTTCTCCAGCGAATGGTAACATCTAAAATCATTAATGATCCAGTCTATGGATTCATTCAAATACCAGAAGGCATTTTGCTTGACCTAGTCAATCATCGCTTTTTCCAGCGCTTGTCGAGAATTAAACAGGTTAGTTTAGGTCATTACGTTTATCCGGGTGCCCATCATACCCGCTTTCATCATGCTTTGGGTGCTTTACATCTCATGCAGGAAGCACTAACTATTTTAAAATCAAAAGGTATTGCGATTACGCAGGCTGAACATACCGCCGCCTGCATCGCCATATTATTACATGACATAGGACATGGTCCGTTTTCACATACCCTGGAAAACACCCTGATTGGGGTGTCTCATGAAAAGTTATCCCTGGCTTTTATGGAAGCCCTGAATCAGGAATTTGGTGGAAAATTGACAGAAGCCATTGCCATTTTTCAGCGTACTCATCCGAAGTATTTTCTTTCCCAATTGGTTTCAGGTCAATTAGATATGGATAGACTGGATTACCTGAGCAGAGATAGTTTTTTCACCGGAGTGACAGAGGGCGTTGTTGGTTACAGCCGAATTATTAAAATGTTATCTGTCGCCAACGGAGAGCTGGTTGTAGAGGAAAAAGGCATTTACAGTCTGGAAAAATTTCTGATTGCCAGAAGGTTGATGTACTGGCAGGTCTATCTTCATAAGACAGTACTGGCTGCAGAAAATATGTTAGTTAAAATCATTGAAAGAGCGCGCTTACTGCATAAACGAAATTCCTTACAATTGGTTCCGGCTTCTTTCAGGTACTTTATGGAAAATGAAATTAAGGAAGATGAATTAATCAAAGACCCGCTTAACTTATTGTATAAATTTTCCGATTTAGATGATATTGATATCTTGGCAGCAATAAAAGGTTGGCAACATGAAGCAGACAGGTTACTTTCCTTTCTATGCAACGCGCTAATAAACAGACAATTGTTTAAATTAAAATTCCATGACTCCCCTATGTCCATGGAACTTAAAGCAAAGAAAAAAAAGCAGGTTGAGGAATGGTGGCAAGGTAATGAAGAAGAAATTCCTTTCCTTATTTTTGAAGGAAAAGAAAGCAATCATGCTTATTCTTATTCTCAGGAGGAGATAAAAATTCTTAGTAAGGAGGGTCATGTTAAACCCATGTCTGATTGCGTGGATTATCCCATGCCACCGGGGGGCATCGAAAAATACTACCTCTGTCAGGTAAATATACCCTGATCATTGGGAGTAAATTCCGAAAAGCTACAGGTTTTTAGGCTAAAGACTGACAAATTCCTTATCTTTCGGCTTATTTAAATCAATTGAAGTGCTGCAGCTTTTCAGATCAAACCATATTATTGCAGGAATTCTTGGATTTGCATTTATATTCATTTGGCATTCAAGTGTTTATTTTAATATACCTGAATGGGAACCTTCCAGGGGAGGGATATTGATGCAGGTAGTTGATGCCCAAATCGGGTATCATGGAACGGGTGCCAGGATAACCGTATTTATATTACTTGCTATACAGTTTTTTCTGGCCAATCATATCATCAATTCTTTTAGATTAGCTGATGCCGCCACTGTATTTCCGGGGGTATTTCTCATTTTATTTAGTTGCTACCTGCCCCAGTTTTTATTTTTATCCTCCTTCCATTTTGTTAATACGATATCAATACTCATTTTTTATCTGTTATTTGGCACCTACAACCAACCTAAATCGGCAGATCACCTCTTCAATGCAGGATTATTGGCAGGAATTTCCTATTTATTTTTTCCGCCTTCTTTATTTCTCATCGCCATCATATTCATTGCATTAAGTATTTTAAGACCCTATCAGATTAAAGAGAGGATAATGGTACTTATTGGTTTTGTAATACCCTTATGCTGGGCAGGATTATATTATTTCTGGCAGGATCAATGGCCTATTTTTTATCAGAAACAATTTACCCATCTATTTGGGATACCCCGCCTCGGTACTCAAGCACTGGAATATGTATACATCCTGTTATACCTTATATTCATCTCCATCTTATTATTTTTAATTTTTTCATACGATAAAATCGCCTATCGACGCGCCATACAATCCCGAAAGCGAATAAATATTATGTATTGGAGTTCAGGCATTATTTTTGCTTTTATATTTTTCATACCAGGCCAGGGGAATGCACTTTATTTACTGCTTTCAATGCCACTGGGATTATTAACGGCGTTAGGATTTATAGGAATGAATCCAAAGCTGGCCGAAATTTTTCACTTCATATTAATACTGGGCCTTTTAGTGAGCCATTATTTAGGTCTGTTTTTGTAAATATTAAAAGTTATCAGCATGAAATTTGGTGTTGTTGTATTTCCCGGTTCTAATTGTGATGAAGATGTTTTTGACGTGTTTTCCAGCTATTTGGGCATGGATACCATCAAATTATGGCATAAGGATGAAGATTTAAAAGGACTTGAGGCCGGGGACTGCATCATATTACCAGGAGGTTTCTCCTATGGCGATTATTTAAGATCAGGCGCAATCGCCCGATTTTCCCCTATCATGAAATCTGTTATTTCCTTTGCTGAAAGAGGTGGCATTGTTTGGGGAATATGTAATGGATTTCAAATATTGTGTGAAGCTGGTTTGCTGCCTGGTGTATTATTACGAAATGAGAACCAGCAATTTATTTGTAAAAACACGTATGTTTTACCAGCCAGTAATCAAAGTATGCTAACCGCACAGTTAGCGCCAAATATACCCTTAAAGATTCCTATTGCTCATGCTGACGGTCGGTATTTTGCAGATGAAAATACGATTACACAATTGAAGCAAAACGAACAGATATTATTTCGATATTGCAGCGCAGCGGGTATTGTTGACGAAGACTCAAATCCTAACGGCTCCCTGGAAAATATTGCGGGAATATGTAATCAGCAACGCAATGTATTTGGCATGATGCCACATCCTGAACGGGCTGCGCATGAAATGGTGGGTAATCAGGACGGATTGAAATTATTTGAGTCTCTCATTTCCAGTTCAAAACAACTTATCAGCAATTAAAGCATCAAACCAAATAACCTGCTGAGAGGTTATTTATGTACTGAAAAAATAGATACCTATCATTAAAAAACATTTTTAATGCGTTCATTAAGATTCATTTTATCTCTTGCGTCCTTTTTTGGCTTTTTGTTAACCCTTCATGGCCAGATTTTTAATCCTGTTAGTTGGACATATAGCTGGAAAAATACGGCTAAGAACGAATTTGAGCTACAATTTACAGCACAGATTGACGAAGGGTGGAATATTTATTCCCAATATCTGGAAAGTGACGATGGCCCAATACGCACCAGTATTATCTGGGATAAAGGCACCCATTATACCCTGGTTGGTAAAGCCACTGAAGAAGGAATTATCTACAAAGGATTTGACGATATATTTGGTATGAATGTAATCAAATTATCAGGTAAGATTATTTTCAGGCAAAAAATAAGGGTGACCGATTCAGGTAAACCCATAACAGGTTTTGTTGAATATATGGCCTGTGATAAAGAGCGTTGTTTACCTCCCGGTGAAGCCAATTTTTCTTTTCAGGTAACGGCGTCAAACAATGCCGCTGCAACAGAGGAAGAAACAAAAACAACAAATGAAGAGGCGCCTATTTCTCCAGATATTCCTGGTGTTGAAGAACTGGAAAATGAGGTGAAATCATCAGGAATGACCGGCGACTTCAATTTGAATAAACCTGGTGAGCCGGTAAATATCTGCAACAGCGATGAAACCTCGGTATCTCCTGCTACGGATTCCTATTTTAATCTGTTCTTTCTTGGGTTTCTGGGTGGTTTACTGGCGCTGCTTACCCCATGTGTATTCCCAATGATTCCACTTACGGTCAGTTACTTCACTAAAAGTTCAGGAGACAGAAAAAAAGGAGTTGCGAATGCCTTTTTGTATGGATTTTTTATTTTTCTGGTGTATATTTTACTGAGTATTCCATTTCATTTAATGGACAGTATTCAACCCGACATTCTGAACGATATATCCACGAATGTGGGGCTAAACGTATTCTTTTTTATCATATTTATCATTTTTGCCATTTCCTTTTTTGGGTATTTTGAACTTGCTCTTCCTGAATCATGGACCAATAAAGCGAGTTCAGCAGAAGGGATAGGCGGCATAGCCGGCATATTTTTTATGGCCTTAACCCTGGCGCTGGTCTCTTTTTCCTGTACCGGACCCATTTTGGGATCCCTGCTCGCCGGCACCCTTTCCTCCTCCTCAGGTGCCATGCAATTAACGACAGGCATGGGAGGATTTGGATTAGCACTGGCCTTACCCTTTGGATTATTCGCAGCATTTCCCGGCTTGCTCAACAGACTGCCAAAATCCGGAGGGTGGATGAATAGTGTAAAAGTTGTTTTAGGATTTCTTGAATTAGCCCTGGCCCTTAAATTCCTTTCCAACGCAGACCTGGTAAAACACTGGGGATTGGTAAAGATTGAAATTTTCCTTGGTTTATGGATTGTCATATTTAGCGGCTTAGCCCTCTATTTATTTGGAATCATTCGGATAGGCCATGAATCCAGCAAAGATAAAAGAAGCTTAACCCATCATATTTTAGGGGTTGCCAGTATATTATTTGTCGCCTACTTAGTTTCAGGTTTTCGTTTTGATGACCGGGCGGGTACTTATAAATCCCTTACCGCTTTGAGTGGAATGGCTCCTCCTACCTGTTACAGTCTGATTTATGATTGTAACTGTCCACATAACTTAAACTGCTTTAAAGATCTGGATGCGGGTTTAGCATACGCAAAATCTGTAAATAAACCTGTCATGCTCGACTTTACCGGATATGCCTGTGTGAATTGCCGGAAAATGGAGGAGCACGTCTGGCCTGAACCAGAGGTTTATTCCTTATTAAATGACAAATATGTGCTTATTTCTTTATATGTTGATGACAAGACGGAACTTCCTGAAGAACAGCAAATTACCGTTACCCAGGAAGGGGGCAATACCAGAAAATTGAGAACTGTTGGAAATAAATGGTCTTATTTACAAACAAGTTATTTTAAGACAAACAGCCAACCTTATTATGCCCTGCTTTCACCTGACGGACAGTTATTGAATAAACCTGTTGCTTATACACCGGAGTTATCTACTTATGCAGACTTTTTAAAATGCGGATTAGATGCTTTCGAAAAAGTAAAGACAGGGAAGGATTAATCTATTTAAACCGGAGGAGAATCTGATTTTTCTCAACTGATTCTCCCGGTTTTATACCTATTTCATTGACAATACCATCGACCGGAGACTTCAGTACATTCTCCATTTTCATAGCTTCCAGGATAACCAGGGCATCCCCTTTAACGATAGTATCCCCTTCTTTTACAAGTACCTGTCTGACCATCCCGGGCATTGGGGCTTTAAGTTCAGAAAAGAGGCTGGATTTTTTTGATTTTAAGTTCATTTTCAAAATTTGCTGGTCCACCAAATCTGAAATCTGAATCTTATAGGTACGACCATCTATTTGAATATGATAAAGTTTCGAGTTATGATCTTCCTCAGCCACAGTTACCCATTTAACCTTATGGTTACTTAGTAAATAATGCTGGTCATCATCGGGAATCACCTCAGGCAATGCCTCCTCACTGGTCAGATGAAAAGTAAACTGACCATTATTGACATCCAACAAAAAAGGATCTTTAGTATTCATCTTCCCAAAACTAAGGTTTACTTAACTTCATTAACGTATATGTTTCAAATATAGTAAAAAGCACATAAACGATTAGGAACAATATAACTTCTGAATCGGTTAAAGGCTGAAAAAAAAGATGCCTGACTGTCAGGACGAAGATGGCTCCGGCCATTTTTATACCACTTCCCCCCATTACAATTCTGATGAAAGCGCCACCTGAGGCAATCGAGATATTTCGCAGTGCGGAAAGATAAATCAGCATTGTAAAGACAGAAAAATAGATATTTGCCAGCCAACCAACTGTCGGATGGGTATTGAAATTCTTTTGAAATAAGAGAACTAAAGCACAAACGCTGAGTTGTACGACAACAAATTGAACCAGGAAAAAAGACAGAGCATCGCGATATCTTCGCATTTCGGGTTACTATTTACCTTTACCGGGAGAAATGAAATCTTTTAGAGGTAAATAAATAGCCGCAAAGGTTCCGAAAAGGACAAAAACAAGCGTAAAAAAAGGAAAAGATACGTTGAAATACCCGTCTAAATATTTACCACCAAAAACAGCTATCGTCATTATTGCAGCCATTTGGAAAGCCATTCCAGCATATTTTAGTATATAAACACTTGAATTTTTTTTCATTCAGGGACAAATGGCTTATTTATTTTTCATGACACAAGAGCCATTAAAGGAAGCACCTGCCTGAACAATTAGTTTCTGGGTGACAATATCGCCGGTGACGACTGCATTTTCCCGGATATTCAAAATATCCCCCACAGTTAACTTACCTTTATATTTTCCTTCAATATGAGCACTGGAACAGGACACATCTCCTTCGATAATACCACTTGGGCCAATAATTATTTTTGCATCACAAGCCAGATTTCCAAAAATGGAACCATCTACCCGTATATCGCTGGCGGATCTCACATTGCCTTCTATGACGGTACCAACTGCCAGGGTATTGAAAGCATTTGGTGAAGGGCTGGCTGTAAGATTAGGTTTTTCGTCAGATTTAGATTTGGATGAAAACACAGGCAGAAGGATTTAATGGTTAGAAATCGGGACAATAAACTGATTTTTTAGTATTTCCAAGGATTTTGTACTGGAGACTAAATTCAAAAGCACCCTGACCGTTTGAAGCAGCCCTTAAGGGTGAAACATTGACATCATAGGAAAATCCGAGGCTGATGTCATTAAAATCGAACCGGGCGGAAAGAATGGCAGCATCCATGAGAACGCCACCAGAAGAGGCGCCCGGGGTTCCGGCAGTTGACGCATCTTCTCTGGAAGCGATACGTGCCCACACCCCTACCTGAAAGGCCTGGTACTCCCCTGGATTATCATTGAGGGTAAATCTGAAGCTATTACCTCCATTAATCTGAAAAGCAGGACCTTGTTTCATATAAATAATGCCAGGCAGGGCCCCCAGATTAGGAGCAATCGGAAATTCTCCCCCCGCGTGAACGGTAATTCTCGTAAAAATCAGATCCGTATTACGGACAAAAACGCCGGCTATATCAGAAACGGAAAAGGCTTGATTTGGCCTGTTCAGGTGATGGTAAGCACCACCGATATAGTAGTTTGTATTTTTATTAACCACATTAAATAAAAGAAGTCCCGCAGCCAGATCAGCAAAAACGAAATTTGTATTTCCAAAACTGGTTTCATTGGAGCTCAGGGTAGGATCAAAGCCACCAGAACCATTATGCTGAGTACCCCAGCGGAGATTTAAAAAATCGATGCTTCGCTGGGCAGCGCCTCCTTCAGCACCGACAACAACATAACTGGCCTTATCCCGGTATCCGGCAATTTTTTTACTGTAAGAAAAAGACAATTTACCTGTTTGGGTAGCGAATCCAGCATCTCCGGCCTTGTCACCCCACACGGTTCCACCAACGCCAAAAAAATCATTTCGCCCAACGGCAACCCGCTGATCATAGGAAACAGAATAGGTCCTGAAAGATTTATCCCTGAGAACACTGGCCCATTGATTTCTGTAATTACCGGTTAACCGTATATTTCCATTCATGACCCCGGTCATTGCAGGATTTAAATTCAGGGGAGACATATAGAATTGTGAAAAATGTATATCCTGACTGTTCAGGTTCACAAAAACTAAACCCAACACCCCTGCCAGTACTCCGCGAATATACATCTGCAACTTTGAGTTTGCCGAATTTATGGCCATCAATATTTATTTAAAGATTTATAATACTAAGGAAGTGCTAAGTTAAAAAAAGTAATGAATTAACGAAAGTAGTCTGCTGAATATTGCCTATTTAAATCATGCAAATGGGGTGAATGCCAAAAAAAAGTTCTGATATCATGACATATCAGAACTTTTCAGATTTCTATATAAAAATCAGATAACTTACTTCGCTAATCCGTTTACAAAACGTGTTAATTTACCCTTCAGGTTAGCTGCTTTATTTTTGTGCCAGGTATTTGATTTTGATAATTTATCAATCATCTGAACCACTTTGCCCAAGAAAGAATTAGCCTCAGCTGATTCAGACATGTGGCGAAGTTTCTTTATGGCAGAACGAGCGGACTTCTTGTAATACCTGTTTTGAAGACGGCGTTTCGCATTTTGACGAATGCGTTTAGCAGCAGATTTATGATTTGCCATAGCTATTATGTTTTAACATTTTATTCGAGGGGCGAAGATAATCAATTACCTCTATAAATCCAAATTATAATAAGAATAAGGGTAAAAAAGTTTAGCTGAAGCAAAAATAAACCCTAATTATATATGCCTTAAAAGTTGACATTTGAGTGAAACTACCTTTTATTTGCATCGAAATTAAAAACGTCAAAAGCGCAAATATAAGATGAGTGATTTTTCCTTTATAAGCAATGCACATCCAGCATACATTGAATCGATGTATGTACGGTTTTTAGAAAATCCGGCCTCGGTAGATACGGAATGGTATCACTTTTTTAAAGGTTTTGAATTTGCTGAAACGTCGAAAATCGAAACTAAAGGGGTGGGTCAAACCATGTCACCCAAAGAATTTCAGGTAATTGCCCTGATAAATGCATACCGGTCCCGGGGACATTTGCTTTCTACAACGAATCCCATCAGGCAACGAAGAGATCGGAAACCCAAATTAAATATTGAAGATTTCAATTTAACAGAAAGTGATTTGTCCACCTCCTTTTCCGCTGCGACTGAATGTGGGTTACCCGCACATACCACCCTCACCGGAATTTTAGCCCATCTGAACAGGATTTATTGCGGAAATATTGGTTTTGAATACCAGCATATACAAGACAGAGACAAACGAAGATGGTTAAGGGATAAAATTGAAAAGCATCGTCCTGAAAAGCAGTATAGTCTGTCTATTGAAAAAAAGAAAAGAATACTCGAGAAATTAAATGGTGCCGTTATTTTTGAAAAATTTCTCCATACCAAATATATCGGTCAAAAACGTTTTTCACTTGAAGGTGGTGAGGCTACCATCGCAGCCTTAGATGCCATTATCAATTATGCCGCAGCTCATGGAGCCAAAGAGGTGATTATGGGCATGGCTCACAGGGGGAGGTTAAATGTACTGGCCAATATTCTGGGCAAAACCTACACCCATATTTTCAATGAATTTGAAGGAATCGCCATTCCTGACCAAAGTTTTGGTGATGGCGACGTGAAATATCATCTCGGTTACTCATCGCAGGTCAAAACCCCGGAAGGCATTACGATTCATCTGGAACTGGCTCCAAACCCCTCCCATCTGGAATCTGTAAATCCAGTTGTAGAAGGATTTTCAAGGGCAAAAGCAAATGTCCTTTATAAAGAGGATTATGACTGTATTTTGCCATTACTTATACATGGTGATGCAGCAGTAGCCGGTCAGGGTGTTGTTTATGAGACGGTTCAAATGAGTAAATTACCCGGATATTACACAGGGGGAACACTGCATTTTGTTATCAATAATCAAGTTGGTTTTACAACAGACTGGGAAGAAGCCAGATCTTCTACCTATTGTACCGCTGCGGCAAATGCTATAGGTGCTCCGGTTTTCCATGTAAACGGGGATGATCCGGAAGCCATTGTTTTTGTTGCAGAACTTGCTACGGAATACCGCCAAATCTTCAACGAAGATGTCTTCATTGATATGGTATGCTACCGGAGACATGGTCATAATGAAGGGGATGACCCCAAATTTACCCAACCTGACATGTATTCCATCATCAGTAATCATCCGAATCCAAGAGAGATTTATCTGAAAAGATTAGTTGAAAGGGGCGAACTGGAGAAAAAAATAGCAGATGAACTGGAAGCTGATTTCTGGAATATGCTTCAGGAAAGACTGAATGAGGTGAAAGAACATACCTTAACTTATATCATGCAGGAACCAGAACAAGCCTGGAAGGAGATGATCCGTTCTACTTATGCCAATTTTGAAAATACCCCTGTAACTGGTGTTGACAAAAGTATCCTGCAGGATTTACTGGATAAAATGCACGCCATTCCTTCTACTTTCAAGCCATTACCAAAGATGAAGCGTCTCATTGAGGATAAAATCAAAATGGTTGAAACAGACAAACTGGACTGGTCTATTGGTGAATTACTTGCTTATGCCACCATTCTGAACGAAGGAAAGGATGTAAGGATGAGCGGCCAGGATGTCAAGCGCGGTACCTTTTCACACAGGCATGCCGTTCTTTTTGACGCTGATACAAATGAACAATACAACAGATTAAGTAAGCTATCAGAGGGCCAGGGCATTTTCAGAATTTTTAATTCCCTGTTATCCGAATTTGCTGTGCTGGGTTTCGAATATGGATTTTCCCTTGCCACCCCGCATGCTCTAAATATCTGGGAAGCTCAATTCGGTGATTTTTATAATGGGGCGCAAACGATCATAGATCAATATATCATGTCTGCCGAAAGTAAATGGAACAGGCAAAGCGGTCTTGTGCTTTTATTGCCCCATGGGTATGAAGGACAGGGGCCGGAACATTCAAGTGCCAGATTGGAGCGATTCCTGCAAAACTGTGCTGAGATGAACTGGATTATTGCTAATGTAACGCAACCTGCCAATTTTTTCCATTTACTAAGAAGGCAACTAGCCTTTCCCTTCCGAAAGCCCCTGGTTGTAATGTCTCCAAAATCAATGCTAAGACATCCCGATTGTGTGTCCTCGATTAAGGATTTTACCGGCGATTCAAAATTTAAGGAAATCATTGACGACCCGGAAATCACGGCAAAAGGCGGTAAAAAAATATTCCGAATCCTGTTCTGTTCAGGTAAAATCTACTATGATCTGGCTGCGAGAAAAAAAGAGGAAAGCAGGGATGACATCGCCATTATCAGACTGGAACAGCTCTATCCACTGCCGGAAAAGCAAATCAGGGAATTGCTGGAGAAAAAATATACCGGCGCTATGGAAATTTGCTGGGTTCAGGAGGAACCGGCAAATATGGGTGCCTGGCGACATGTCTCTTTCTCTTTACCTGATATACCTTTCCGTCTGATCTCCAGAAGAAGAGCTGCATCACCTGCCACCGGATTTAAGAAAAGACACGATGAGGAACAGGAAATCATAGTTTCCGTTGCTTTTGAGAAAAAATAAGGCTTAAGAAGCCATGTTTCTGAAGGAGGAGCATGGCTTTTTTACCCTTCTGAAGCAAATAACTGACTGGAAATGTAATCGGCCCACCTCTTTCCCTTCGTCGTCAAAAAATAAGAACCTGAGGATTCATATATCATTTCTGGTATAAATGATTGAACCTCTTTTAAAAAAAAGGTTTTAAAAGGTTCGGACATATCCGACAGATGCACACCCCAATGGGTTCTCAGCCTGGTCAGTATATATTCATTAAATTTTTGTACTTCCGTTAGCATTTCTACCTCTGCAATGGGTAAACTGCCTGTTAGCAAAGCGTCAGCATATTTTTTATTATTAGCGAGATTCCAATACCTGGAAATTCCATTATAAGAATGAGCAGAAGGTCCAAGTCCCATGTAATGCATGCCCAGCCAGTACGAGCTGTTATGTTTAGCTTCCATACCAGGGCGTGCAAAATTTGAAATTTCATAATGCACATACCCTTTTTCTTGTAAGATTTCCATTAATATTTCAAATTGCCGGTTTGCCTGCTCTTCCTGAACAGGAGGTGAAGTTCCCTTTTTTACAAAATGAGCGAGTGCGGTTTGATCCTCAACCGTTAAACAATAAGCTGAAATATGAGGAATTTTCTTGTTCGTCAATGTAAGAATATCCTGTATCCATTGCTCATCAGAAACACCGGGTACTCCATATATCAAATCTGCTGTTATATTGTCAAAGCCAGCTGCAGCTATCAGGTTCAGTGCATTTAAAGCCTCTTTATTATCATGAGCTCTATTCATCCATGTAAGTGCCTCCGCGTGAAAAGTTTGAATCCCTAAACTTAACCTGTTGATTGTATTCTCTTTCCAAACACTCAACAAAGAGGCATTAATGTCATCCGGATTAGCTTCCAGTGTAATTTCTGCATCAGCTGAAATAATAAAAGTACTTTTCAAGGCATTAAAAATTTCCTTTAACTCTGATGCATCCAGCAAAGAAGGCGTACCCCCTCCCAGATATATGGAAGCTATTTCTTGTCCTGGAAATTCGTCTTTCCTTAGATTGATTTCTGCCAGGAGTGCCTTTACAAAAAGGGATTTTCCCGACAGATTCGTTGAAAAGTGAAAATTACAATAATGGCAGGCCTGTTTACAAAAGGGGACATGTATATAAATGGCAATCATGCTGAATTATTTCTGAATCGACGCCCAGATGCAAAAGTTACGCCAATTCTGCTTTTATCTGTTTCTTCAGAAAATCTTCACCAAAGGTTAATTTTGATGCCATTTTGGATCCAGGCTGGATTACCCTCCAGAAGGGGGTTATTTCTTCAGGTTTTTTTCCTGATATAAACTGTTCAAAAGCAGCTTCGGCGGCAATTCGAACAAATATTGCGGTGCTTAAAGGACATGAATTATCGGCATGGAAGTCAGCTGCCAGATCTTTTCTCAGCGTTTTCATATCGACAATTTTTCCTTTGGGGATTTTTCTGATATAGTCATCCACCAGGGCGGGTGTTGCAACTAACATCAGACTATCAGCAGGAATATCTGAAAATGATTCCTCCATCCGGATCACTTTAGGATCTTTATTCACATTGAGTTTTTCTGTCCATGATTTTGGCATAATACTTACTTTTAAATTAGGATTAAAAATGGGTTAGCTGCTTATATTTTTCATCTATTTTACCAAATGGAAATCTATCCATAATCATTTTCCATTTTTGAAAAATCTCTTCATTACATAGTTGACCTATAGATCCCTCATGCACATGTACTATTTCATTTCCGGGTTTAAATTCATTTTTCTCTACCATATCACCAACCTGTTTATAAGCATCTCTGAATGGAACGCCTTCCAATACAAGTTCATTAACCTTTTCAACGGTAAATAAATAAGCATATTTGGGATCATCAAGCAACTTCGTGTGAATTTGCAAATTTGGCAAGACAAAAGCAATCATTTCCAGACATTCCTTCATATTATAAATAGCTGGAAAGATGACCTCCTTCAATAACTGAAAATCCCTGTGATAGCCTGCAGGAAGGTTATTGATTAACATACTGACCTGACCAGGAAGTGCCTGCAAAAGATTTAATTTTCCTCTAAGCAATTCAAAAACATCCGGGTTTTTTTTATGGGGCATAATACTTGAACCCGTGGTAAATTCTTTTGGCAGGGTTATAAAATGATAATTTTGACTGGAATAAAGCACCACATCCATAGAAAACTTACCTAAAGTAGTAGCCAGCGAAGCTAAAGCAAAAGCAATAAATAATTCCGATTTGCCCCTTCCCATTTGGGCATGAATGACATTATAGCTAAGGTCCTCAAAGCCCAGTAATGCCGTTGTCATTTTTCTGTTTAACGGAAAGGAAGAGCCGTACCCAGCTGCTGATCCCAGTGGATTATGGTTTACGATATTAAAAACACTTTCCATAAGTGCAAGATCCTCGGTCATCGATTCAGCGTAAGCTCCAAACCAAAGTCCGAAAGAAGAAACCATGGCCACCTGAAAATGAGTATAACCCGGCATCAGAATCTCCTTATTTTTTTCACTTTGGAGCTGAAAACCTGAGAAAACGACTTCCATTCGTTTCACAAGTTCTTCTAATTCAGCCCGAAAAAAGAGCCTTAGATCAACCAGCACCTGATCATTTCTGGAACGTCCGCTATGAATTTTCTTACCTATATCGCCCAGGGTTCTGGTAAGGAGCAATTCAATTTGAGAATGAATATCTTCCACATCATCCTCCATTTTAAATAAACCCTCTGTAATATCCCGATAAATTTTTTTCAGCGCTGTGGAGAGCGCATCCAGTTCATGTTTTGAAATAAGATGAATAGAAGCCAGCATCTGAATATGTGCCAGTGAGCCAAGCACATCATATTTAGCCAGAAAAAGATCCATTTCTCTATCTTTTCCTACGGTGAAGGCATCAATTTGTGGCTGAACCGAAAAGTCTTTTTCCCATAGTTTCATCTTTCAGTATTTTGATAGTTGAATGCCGGTAATCATGGCATAATAAAGAGAGAGGCCGTTCTCAATTTCTTGCATTTTAATAAACTCATCGGCCGTATGAGACCTTGCGGAATCACCTACACCTAATTTTAAGGAAGGGAAAGGCATTAACGCCTGGTCAGAGAGGGTTGGCGATCCAAAAGGAGTCAGATTTAATTTTAGACCGGCTAAAACCAATGGATGGGAAAGCGGAATGCCCGAAGACCGGAGTCTGAAAGAGCGGGCCTTCAAATCAGCTTTCACTGTCTGTCTGAGTATTTCAAATACTTCTTCATTGGAATAAAGCTCATTGGTTCGAATATCGATAACAAAAGTGCAGTGATCGGGCACTACATTATGCTGGGTTCCAGCTTGGATCTGAGTGACCGTCATTTTAACCGGCCCTAAAAATGAAGAAATTTTGGGAAATGTAAAAGAATGAATAATGTCAATATCCCGCAACGCTTCACTGATTGCATTTACTCCTTCATTTCGTGCGGCATGTCCAGAAATACCCTTTGAAATGGCATCAACAACCAAGAGGCCTTTTTCGGCAACGGCCATTTGCATGTTAGTGGGTTCTCCGACAATGGCCATATCAATAGGAGGAAGTAGTGATAAAATGGAGGCTATTCCTTCATTTCCTGAAATTTCTTCTTCCGCAGTTGCTGCAAAAACGAGATTGACAGCTAACCGTTCAGAAGTCCTCAGTTGAAGGAAAGTACAAAGCAGGCAAATCAAGGAAGCACCTGCATCATTGCTCCCCAAGCCAACGATTTTATCAGCATCCCTGGTTGCTTCAAATGGCGAAAAGGTCCAGCCGGACACTGGTTTTACTGTATCATGATGGGAATTAAGTAATAAAGTAGGCTTTTTTGAATCCCAGCAGGCAGAAAGAGCCCATACATTGTTCCCGGAACGAAATGGCCTGGCCCCCTGCTTTTCAAGTATGGCATAAAACCATTGAGCGGTAAGGTCTTCTTCTTTAGAAAAGGAGGGAATCTTTATTATTTCAGAAAGCCAGGTTACGGCATTCTCCAGAAGAGGTACATTGGCATTGACCATTATTTACAAATATGTGTTCCGCCATCAACGAGGAAGGAATCAGGTCCACAGATAATTACTTTAGAAACCCCTTTATCTAA
>Ga0172373_10003669_pt1 | contig 22222 bp, 25 predicted proteins | sample Lak10m_2_FD_114546 | JGI IMG/M metagenome (GOLD analysis project Ga0172373, IMG submission 114546) | Freshwater microbial communities from Kabuno Bay, South-Kivu, Congo - kab_092012_10m | ecosystem: Environmental > Aquatic > Freshwater > Lake | place: Democratic Republic of the Congo...
ACGACCAGAGCGTCAAGCGTTCGGTCATCAAGCGAGCGCCTGCGATCGAGGTGGTGATACATCAGGTAGCCATCAAATGCCATCACCAGGAAGTGGCCGAGATCGATGCCCTCAAACAGTTTGCGTCGCGTGGGCGGCAGGCAGTCAAGCACCAGCGCTTGCATGCGCGCTTCCATCCAGTTGAGCAGCACCGGGCGATAGCCTTCGCCGCGCTCCATGGTGGAGATCGCCTGGATGATGTTGTTGCCGAAGCCGCCGTTCTCTTTAGGGATGTCGCGCCAGAAGGCCCCCAGTACATGCCTCAGACGCTCGCGCCGGTCAGTGATCGTGGCGGCTTCCGAGGCGAGCGCTTCGATTCGTGCCCGGAGCCAGGGCTCGTAGAGCTCATAGAGAATCTCGAGCTTGGAGCGGAAATAGACGTACACGTTGGCGGTGGATGTGCCCGCGCCGGCAGCGATTTTTGGCAGGCTGGTGGCGGTATAGCCGTGACGCGAGAACAGGGTGCGCGCCGAGCGCAGAATCGCTGTTCGCACTTCGGTTTTTTTGATCTGTCCCATGTTCGCCTGAGATGACGGTGGTGCTCAGCCCATCAGTCCGGGCAGCCAGAGAGCAATGGAAGGCGCCGCGACCAGTAGCGACACCCGGACCAGGTCGGCGGTGACGAAGGGTGTGAGCCCACGAAAAATGGTGCGGGTTGCGATGTCGGGTTTTACCTGATGGAGCACGAAGACGTTCAGTCCCACGGGTGGGGTGATGAGGGCCACTTCCACCATGGTCACCACGAGAATGCCGAACCACACCAGGTCATAGCCCAGGCTGCTCACGATCGGATAGAACACCGGTACGGTGAGGAACAGCATGGACATGGAATCAAGAATGCATCCCAGCACCAGATACACGAACAGGATGAGCACGATCACCATCCAGGGTTCGGAAGCGATGGCCTGTACCGATGTGCCAAGCGCCTTCGGCACCCCCGCAATGTCAATGAAATTGGAAAACACCAGCGCGCCGATCAGCAGGATCAGAATGGAGCAGGTGGAGCGTGCGGCATCGAGCAGCACTTCAATGAATCGGCCACCGCCCAGTTCGCGGCGCGCGGCGGCAAACAGAAATCCTGCGAATGCGCCGACGCCGGCAGCCTCCGTCGGCGTGAAGATGCCGAGATAAATGCCGCCGATGATGAACACGAACAGCGCCGCCACGGCCCAGACCTTGCGCAGGCTTCTCAGGCGCTCGCGCGTGGCGGTTCGTTCACCCGGTTTGCCGCTCTCGGGGTCTCGCCAGACCGACCACAACACCGCGCCCACGTAGAGCAGCGTGCCAAGCAGCCCCGGGATCACCGCAGCAATAAAGAGCTTGCCGACATCGGTTCGGGTCATGAAGCCATAGATGAGGAGCGGGACCGACGGCGGAATCATGATGCCGAGTGTGGCGCCTGCCGCCACCGAGGCGGAGGCGAGCGAGTCGGCATAGCCAAAGCGCCGCATTGGGGGGAGCGATACCTTGGCCATGGTGGCTGCGGTGGCGAAGCTTGACCCGCAGACGCTTGCAAAGCCTGCGCTCGCAATCACCGACGACATGGCGAGCCCGCCGCGAAGATGTCCCACGAAGGCATTGGCCGCGCCGAACAGTTCATCGGACAGACGTGAGGCAGCAATAAATCCGCCCATCAGGATGAAGAGGGGAATGACTGAGAGTTCCTCGTTCATCACGGTGGTAAAGCCCACCTGTCCCACCATCGCGAGAGCAGCAGGCACGCCCTGCAGGAGCGCAAAGCCGCCGAAGCCGATCAGAAGCAGCCCGAAGGCAATGGGTAGCCCTGCAAAGAGCAGCACAAACAGCAGGATGAACGCGCCGATCGCAAGCGTCATGTCAGGCGTTGTCCGGCTCGGTCAGGGGCGTGAACAGGCTGCGCACCGCGAGCGCGGCCAACATCAGCGCGCCAATCATCGCTGCGCTGGCCATCAGATAGCCAAGCGGCGCATAGGGAAAATTGAGTACCGGCGTGGTTTCGTCCATGGCGCCGAGCTTGCCCGCATGAACCCAGATCCGCCACGCCAGAAAGCCGGTGCCGGCTGCGCTCACGCCATGAATCAGGAAGAGGCGAATACGCCTGAGCGTGCCCCGAAAAAGATGATCGAAGACGCCCAGCGAAAGATGCTCGTTGGTTTGACACAGAAGCGGCAGGGCAGTGAACGCGAGTGCGCCCATCTGCACCTGGATCATTTCATAGCCCGCGGGCAGAGGGCTTGCAAACAGATACCGCCCCCCCACATCGACGCTGACCGTGAGCATCAGACAAAAGAGCTGCATCGCCACCAGCAGGCCAAGGGCCCGCATGGGCGGGCTGGGGCGAGTGCTCATGATCGGCGGGGCCCCGATAAGGCGCGTGCAGATGACGCGCCCATCGGCTTACTTGTGCGCGGCAATGCTGGCCTTGAGCGCAGCGAGCGCCGCTTTGGCATCGATGCCGGTGGCCTGAGCCGCCTTCAGCCAGTCGTCTTCGAAGAAGCGCAAGGCTGACTCGAGTTCAGCGAGGTAAGCGCCGGAGGCCATGGTGACCTCTACGCCCGCCGCCTTCACGTTCTCACGCGATTTCGCGGCTTCAGCGTCCCAGTTGCGCCCTGCGATTCGCGAGAGACGCTCGCCCGAGAGCTTGAGAATGGCGTCACGGTCAGCCTGCGAGAGCTGATTCCACCGGGCCTTGTTCACCCCGAAGAAAAAGGTGGCCGAGTACATGCCCTTGGGGAAATCGAGCAAGTGACGGATCGTGCCCTGGAGCGAAAAATCGGTGAAGGACGATGCGTCGATGAAGAGCCCGTCAGTCACCCCTCGACGAACCATCTCGGCGGCCTGCGGCCCCGGGGCGCGAATGCCAACCCCGCCCAGTGCCTTGGCAATATCAACGTTGATGGCGGCACCCCCGGCGAGCTTCATGCCGTTCCAGTCAGCCATGGATTTGAGGGGCTTTTTCGATGTCCAGACCCGGCCCGGCTGCGCCGCCCAAAGAGCGAGCAGCTGCATGCCGGCGTGTTCGTCGCGCGCGGCAAAGTGCTTCTCGGTGACCTGCCAGAGCGCAGCTGACAGCGGCTCGGACAGATCGGACAGGAACGGGAGCTCCCCCACGCGGGCAAGCGGGAACCGCTGCGGCGTGTAGCCGTGGACGCTGAAAACCGCTTCGACGATGCCGTCTTTCACCATGTCGAGCTGGGTAGGCGGCGGCCCCAGGCTGCTGGCGGTGACTTCGAAGCGGACCCTGCCCTGCGTGGCAGCGGCCACCTCGTCGGCCCAGGGCTTGAGCGTGCGCGTCATGATGGGATGCGTGGGCGGCAGCCAGCCATTGATGCGGAATACGGTTTGCGCCTGCGCGGCGGCGCTGGCCATCGACAGGCCGACGGCGAGCGTGGCGCTGGTTAAGACGCGGTGCAGACGGATCATCCGAGGTTCCTCGATCGGTTGCGTGGACGGGCGCGGGAATGTCGGCGGATATTAACGAACGCCATTCGGCTGTCAAGAATCTTTGAGCGACCGGTGGACCTGACCTGGTTGCCAAAACCTTCGCCGCATGTCCAGAATACCGAATGGCGTTCGTTTAAGGCGCGCGCCCGCCGGCTCAACGGCTTTGCCCAACTCACCAACCTTTACATCGCGGCCTTTCCCATGCCTGTTCCTGATTCGCAGGACCTGCGGTCGCTGGTCCGCCCCGACCGGGTCCACCACTCGGTTTACTCCGATCCGGCCTTGTTCGAGCTGGAACTCGATCGCATCTTTGGCCGAACCTGGCTGCTGCTGGGCCACGCTTCGCAGGTTGCCAGTCCGGGTGACTGGTTCACCACGCGCATGGGGCGCCTTCCGGTCATTGTGTCGCGCGACCACTCAGGCGCGGTTCGTGTGCTCATCAACCGCTGTACGCATCGCGGAGCGCTGGTGTGCCACGAACCCAGCGGCCACTCGCGCGCCTTCGTCTGTCCTTACCACGGTTGGGGGTTCGAGCTCGACGGCCGCCTCACTGGTGTGCCCGTACCGCAGGGCTATGGCGACCAGCGACAGCAGGTCTTTGCCGAGATGGGATTGCGGGCCGTGCCGCGGGTCGAGCTCTATCGCGGCTTCATCTTTGCCAGTCTCTCGCCCACGGGGCCTGATCTGGCTGATTTTCTCGGGCCGCTCGCCAGTTCTTTTGATGATCTGGTTGATCGCGCCCCGGACGGTGAGGTTGAGGTGGCGGGTGGCGTGTTCAAGCACACCTATGAGGGCAACTGGAAACTGGTTCTGGAAAACCACCTCGATGGGGTGCATCCCAACCATGTGCACATCTCGTCGGTGCATGTTGCGCGTGATGCGGCTGATCCCGGACAGCCGGAAAAATATGCCGATATCTCGATCCGGCAGATGCGCCAGAACGGCGCTCCCGAACCGGTCTGGGAGGCGATCGGCATGTGGACCAGCGACTGGGGCCACGGCTACATGGGCGACTACCACTCCGACGGTCGGCTGGTGGTCGGTCTCAACAATCCGGTGTTCGCCGACTACCGCAAGCGGCTCGAGCAGCGGGTGGGCGCCGAGGAAGCCCAGCGCATTCTGGGCGTCACGCGCTGGAACACGATCGTCTATCCGAACGTCTCGTTCATGAGCCAATTCCGCCAACTGCGCATCGTTCATCCGCTCGCTGTCAATCGCACCGTGGTCTACACCTACAACCTGAGACTCAAGGGCGCGCCCGAGCAGATGTTTCGAGACACCGTTGCCTTTTCCAATGTGGTGAATGGCACAGCTTCCTGGGTTCTGACCGATGACCTCGAGGTGTATGGGCGGGTTCAGAAGGGACTGGAGGCCGCTCAGCCCGAGTGGGTCAATCTTGCGCGGGGTGTAGGGGGCGATGTCCCAGAGGGCGAGCTTCTGCGAGGCGGCACGGGAACGAGTGAAATCTTCATCCGTCGTCAGTTCGACGCCTGGCTGCGCTATATGTGCGCCGATTCCTCGGGGAGCGCAGCGTGACGAGCCCGAACGATTCCCGGCCCGCGTCCGCTGGCCAGCCGCCTGCCGCTTCGCTGGAATCGGTTGAGCAGTTTCTGTTTCACGAGGCGCGTCTGCTCGACACGCATCGGTTCGAGGAGTGGCTGGCGCTTTATACGGCCGACGCCACCTACTGGGTGCCGCTTGAAGCTCACCAGGCTGACCCCTTCAACACATCGTCCATCATTCACGACGATCGAACGCTGCTTGAACTTCGGGTGAAACAGATTACCCATCCGCGTGCGCATGCGCGGCGACCGCTTGCAAGAACCGTTCACCAGGTTGGTAACGTCCAGATTCTGTCGGGCAATGCCGAGGAACTGCAGGTTGCCTCCACGCTGGTGCTGTTCGAATACCGTCTTGAACTGCAGCGCAGTTGGGCGGCGCTGGTCGAGCATCGTCTCCGATGGGTCGACGGGCGGTTGGCAATCGCGGCCAAGCGGGTCAATCTCATCAATTCCGAGGCCGAGTTGCCCGGCATCGCGTTCCTCCTCTAGGCGTTCGCGCCGGTCGGTCCCATGAACGTTCCAAACTCAGAATTTCTTGGCGTGGCCGGGCGCACTGCGCTGGTCACGGGTGGCGCACGCAACATTGGCCGTGCCTGCGCGTTAAAGCTGGCCGCCGCGGGCGTGCGGGTGGTGATTGGTGACCTGCTGGCTGATGAAGCGGAACAGACTGCGCGTGACATCGAGGCCTCAGGCGGCGAGGCAATCGGCTGCCAGCTCGATATCGCTGATCGCGCGTCGGTGGATGCCTGCGTGGCGCGCGGCCGTGAGCGATTCGGCCCGATCGGGATGCTGGTGAATAACGCTGCGCTCTTTTCTGCGCTGGGTTATCAGAACTTTGACGAAATTCCCTTCGAGGAATGGGACCGGGTGATTCACACCAACATCACCGGCAGCTTTCACTGCATCCGGGCGGCGTCGCCCGACATGAAGGCGCAAGGCTGGGGGCGTATCGTCAATATCTCCTCGGGCACCTACCGCATGGGAAGGCCCCACTTTTTGCACTACGTCACCAGCAAGGCATCGCTCGCCGGCATGAGTCGCTCGCTCGCGCGCGAACTCGGCCCGTTTGGCGTCACCGTCAACACGGTGTTGCCCGGCGTGGTCCTGCATGGCCTGCAGTCCAGCCGTCTTCCCGATTCCTACAAGGAGATGATTCTGAACATGCAGTGCATCGCTGAGCCACTCGATTGCGAGGCGATCGCCAATGCCGTGACCTTTCTGTGCTCGGAGGCCGCGCGCTTCATCACCGGTCAGGAGCTCGCAATCGATGGAGGGCTTACGCATGGCGGCTGACGGAGTTGCGACACCCAGGGTCTGGCTCGATCTTGACCAGACAGCGCTCGACCGCGCATACGATCAGGCGCAGCACGCCCCGAACATGCAGCAGGTGCTCAAGCGCTACGAACTGGCAAGTGAGCGCACGCGGGCCCGATGGGGGGAGCCCACTCGCCATCGCTTTGGCCCGGGTGTGGCCGAGGCGCTTGACTGTTTCCTGCCCCGTTTGCAAGGCGATTCGCCGGATCTGGTGCCAGCCCTGCTGTTCATTCACGGGGGAGCGTGGCGAGGCGGCTTTGCGCGAAACTATGCGTTCGTGGCCAACCCCTTCATCGCTCAGGGCTGTGCGGTTTTGATTCCCGACTTTGCGCCAGTCACCGAGCTTGAGGGGGATCTGGGTCGAATGACCGATCAGATTCGACGCGCGATTGCCTGGGTGTCGGCCAATGGTCGCGCGCTGGGTATCGATCCGGCGCGAATCCATTTGTTTGGGCACTCGTCGGGTGGCCATCTGAGTGCCGCGGCGCTGCACACGAGCTGGGCGTCAGATTTTTCGCTGCACACGAACTCGCCGGTCGCAAGCCTCACCGTTTGCAGCGGCATCTATGAACTGCAGCCGGTTCGGCTGTCGGCGCGAAGCAGTTATGTTCGTCTGTCTGACGAGCAGGTTGAACAGCTGAGTCCTGTTCGCCATGTGGCGGCGCTCACGGCACCGCTAACCGTCGCCTGGGGATCTCTCGAGAGCCCGGAGTTTCAGCGCCAGGCCGAGGACTATGCGGCGACAGCCGAGCGCGCCGGGCATGCGGTCACCCGCTGCCTGGTGGAGGGCTGCAATCACTTCGAGATTCTCGAGACGCTTTCCAGCCCCTATGGTGCGCTGGGCCAGCTCGTTCTTGAACGGATGGCCGTGAGGGCACCGCTCGAGCGAACGCCCCCTTCCGGCGCGGCCTCTGCCAACTCCGACGACTCCCCACCGCAAAGTGGAGAGCAAACCGACCTGCAATGGATGCAACTTGCGCTCGCCCAGTCGCGAGAGGCGTTTGCCCGTGGTGATTGGCCCACCGGCTCGGTGCTGGTTCGAAATGGGAAGTTGTTGTCCACCGGCCAGAATCGGCAGGTGTCTCAGTGCGACATCACGATGCACGCCGAGACCGATGCCATCCGGCGTGCAGTGGCTGCGCACGGTGTGGGCAGCACGGAGGGTGCAACGCTCTACTGCACCATGGAGCCGTGCCCCATGTGTGCGGGGGCGCTCAAGAACGCGGGCATTTCGCGCGTGGTGCTCGCCCTGCGGCATGCCACGCTCAGGCGCACCGACCTGGGCCCGTATCGGCTCGAAGACTTCTTCACGCTGACTGGCTGGCAGCCCGAGTTGAGTAGCGGACTGCTCGAGAAGGAATACCTTGCTCTCAGGCGTGAGTGGGGCCGCGACATGGTGAAAAGCGGGTAGACCGCGGCCGCTTCTCCGCAGCCGCTTCTCAAAGCCGAAGCGCGCCGTGCTCAGGCCGGGGCGCCCTTCGCCCCGGTGCCTTCGCTGTCAGGCTCTCTGGGTTATTCGAGCGACAGCTTTTGCTGCGCCACCACCTGGCGGTACACCTCGAACTCGGCCTTGATCTGGGCCGCAAATTCTTCGGGCGTATTGCCAATGACGAGCGAGCCTGTGTCCTCGATGCGCTTGCGAACCGCGGGATCTTCCAACGCCTTGCGAGTGGCCGAGTTGATGCGCTCAACGATCTCCCGCGGCAGGCCCTTGGGCGCCAGAATGCCGTAGTACGCCATCCGGTTTACTGGCTCCAGACCCACCTCTTTGAAGGTCGGAACATTGGGCAGCACCGCGAGCCGCTGGGGCGCTGCCACCACGATCGGTACCAGGCGGTTGGCCTGAACGAAGGGCAGTGCGGAGGGAATGTTGTCGAAGATGATGGGTACCTGACCTGCGACGGTATCGTTCAGAGCCGGGCCCGCGCCGCGGTAGGGAATGTGAATCAGAAAAACGCCCGCCAGGCTCTTGAAGAGCTCTGTCTGCAGATGACCGATGCCACCGGTGCCCGATGAAGCGTAGGAATACCTGCCCGGTTTGGATTTCAGTTCGTCAATAAAGGCCTTGTAGTCGCGCACGGGGAAACTGGGGTGAACCGCGATCAGATTGGGCGTTGCCGCAATATTGATGACGGGCGTGAAATCGGTGACCGGGTTGTAGGGAATCTTGGGGTTGATGGCCGGGTTGGCCGCTGTGGTCGACACTGTGGCCATGCCGAGCGAGTAGCCATCCGGGGCCGATCGAACCGTTTCGGTGGCACCGACCACGCCGCCGCCACCCGCCTTGTTTTCCACTACCACGGGCTGTCCAAGGACCTTGCCGAGCGGCTCCGCGATCACCCGGGCAATGATGTCGGTTGTGCCGCCTGGCGCAAAGGGCACCTGAAGCCTGATTGGGCGAGTGGGGTAGCTGGTTTGCGCCATGGCGCCTGCACTGGCGAAACCGATCATGGCCACGGAGGCGGCCATCGCTGCACGACGGAGGAGTTTCATGGATTGACTCCAGTTTGTAGGGATATGAGGGGAGGGCGGCGAAAATGTACTTGAGTTCGCGACCCGCGCCAAACCCTTCCTGGTTGCCACACCGGGAATTCCTGGAAAGATGCAATGACTACCGCCGATATCCGCTGCGTCACCGATCAAGTCACGTCCATAGGCGAGGGCCCGCTGTGGGTGTCGCGCGAGCAGGCCCTGTACTGGGTGGACGTGGGCCTGGAGCCCAGGACGCTCCATCGCTACAGCCCGCAAACCGGTCTCACCACCACGTGGAAGTTGCCGCAACGTGCCTCGGGCATTCGCGAGCGTGCCGATGGCAGCCTGCTGATCCACTTTCAGCGAGGCCTCGCGGTTGCCGATCCCTCGCCCGATCAGCTTCGGTGGTTGCCGCTATGGGGCATTGATTTTTCGATTCAGCGCCTGAACGACAGTGCTGTTGATCCTGCCGGTCGGCTCTGGATAGGCTCGTATGAACGCACGCTCAAGCAGCCGCTTGGCGAGTTGTACCGGATCGACGGCAGCCTGATCGCAGCCACGGTCGATCGCGGCTTTCAGGTTTCAAACGGCATTGCGTTCAGCCCGGATGGCCGCACCATGTATCACACCGATACGCATCCCGAAGGGCATATCTACGCATGGGACTATGACGCGGCCACCGGTGAGGTCGCCAATCGGCGGCTCCTCATCAGCTTTGTCGGGCGACGCGGTCACCCCGACGGCTGCACGATCGATGCCGAGGGCATGCTGTGGGTGGCGGAGCTCGGTGCCTCGCAGCTGGTTCGCATCGATCCGCAGGGCAAGGTTGAGCGCGAGGTGCCGCTTCCCGTGAGCCGTCCCACCAGTGTGGCCTTTGGCGGCCCCGATCTGCGCACGCTTTACGTCACGTCCATGACCTTCATGCTCGACGATTCGGCGCGCGCCCGCGAGACCTGGGCGGGGCGCCTGCTTGCGCTCGAACCTGGCGTTCAGGGGTTGGCCTTGCCCAAGCTCGGGTTCTGATTCGTCAGAGGGTCGTCATGCCCAGGCATATGACCTACAATCTGGTCAACCAGATGACCATCTCGATGACCAATCAGATGTCTATCAGATTACCAAGCGGGGTTTTCATGGGTACTGTGACACTGGCCGAAGCGAAAACACACCTCAGCCATCTCCTCGAAGAGATTGAGGCGGGCGAAGAAGTTGTCATTACCCGACGGGGTATTCCTGTCGCCAGGCTGAGCGCCGTTCAGCCGCCCAGGCAGCCGTTTCGGTCACTTGCCGATTTCCGGGAGCGGCTGCCAGCTTGGCGAAAACCCAGCGCCGATCTGGTTCGCGATCTTCGTGATGAGGGGCGCTGATGCGTTACTGCGATGTCAGCTTTCTTGCGCCGCTGTTTCTCGAGGAAGCAGTCAGCAGGAAAGTTGAAGCATGGATGATTCGCCAGGTCCCTGGTGATCTCTGTGTCAGTCACTGGACCCGAACAGAGTTTTACAGCCTGATGGCCAGAGAGGTCCGCATGGGAGGGCTGACCGAAGCGGATGCACTGGCGGTTATTGAAAAGTTCGATCAGGTCATCAAGGACTGCTTTGTCGTCGAATTACCGCGAGCATCGGATTTCGATCTGGCAGCGACATTCATCCGGCAATTCAACACCAAGCTCCGGGCGGGCGACGCGCTGCATCTGGCAATCGCTGCCAATCGCGCAACGGAAATGTTTTATACGCTCGATGAGCAGCTTCTTGCTGCTGCGCGGTACTTGAAAATTCCTGCGAGCCGGGGCATCAGGCGATGACCGCCAATGCCCAAGCTCGGGTTCTGATTCGTCAGAGGGTTGCCCACCCGGGCGATTCGCGGTCAAGAATCCGTTTGATCGAGGCAAAGAACAGCTCAGACTGCTGGCGTTCGCCCGCGATCTGAGCACCCACGCTGGCGCACATCGCTTCGGGCACCTGTCGAAGCGGCTTGCCGGCGGCCATCTGGGTGGCGAGCATCTGGTGCATGCAGGCTCGCTCCAGGTAGTAGAGGTCGTCAAACGCCCAAGCGAGATTGGCCCCCACCACGGTCACGCCGTGGCTTGCCATGAACAGCACGTCGTTGTCCTTGAGTTGCGAGGCGATACGCGCACCCTCCGCGTCATCGAGGGCCACGCCGTTGTAGTGATCGTCATAGCCCACCCGCCCCCAGAATCGCAGCGTGTTCTGGTTGCACCAGGCAAGCCGTCCACCTTCCACCAGCGTGAGTGCGGTGGCATGTGGCATGTGGGTGTGCAGCACCGCCTTGGCTCGCGGACTGGTTCGATGAATCCAGCTGTGAATGAAAAACGCAGTGGGCTCCAGTGCGTGACGCCCCTCCAGCACGCGGCCGCTGCCATCGATCAGCAGCATGTCGCCGGCCGTGACCTCCGACCAGTGCAATCCCTGCGGATTGATCAGATATCGGTCCGGCGCGAGTTCCAGGCTGAAGTGGTTGCAGACGCCTTCATTGAATCCCAGCCTTGCAGCCCACCGGAGTGCGGCGGTCAGATCGATTCGCGCCTCGCGCAGGCGTTCGCGATCGGGAAACGAAGCGGGGTCAGGGGACTGGGTGTGGGGGCGTGCGTTCATGGGTAGGGGTCTCCTTGAGTGGCATTATTGCCGACATCGGCCCCGCTGCTAAAGTGGCGTGCTCAGTTCAGCCGTGGTTGCCATGCCCTCCCGAATCGACCAACTCCGCGACCTCATCCTCAAGGCCAAGCACGCCTATTACTTCGGTGCCGAGCCGATCATGTCCGATGCCGAGTACGACTCGCTGGAAGACGAGCTTCGTGCGCTCGCCCCTGACGATCCCGTGCTCGCCCTGGTGGGCTCGCCGGTGCCGGCTGACTCCATCCTCACCAAGGCCCGGCACGCAATGCCCATGGGCAGTCAGAACAAGGTCAATTCGGAGGCCGAGTTTCGTACCTGGGTGGAAAAAAGCGGCGGACCGCCCCTGCATGTCAGCCTCAAAGGTGACGGGGCCAGTGCAGCGGCCTATTACCGCGAGGGCCGGCTGGTTCAGGCCATTTCGCGAGGCGACGGTGTGGTCGGTGAGGATGTCACCGCCAACGCGATGCGGTTTCAGGGCCTGCCCGCGTGGGTGGGCACGGCCTTCACCGGGGCCGTGCGCTTTGAGGTCATTCTCACCGTGGCCGACTGGGCCCGCATCGATCCGGCCCGCAGCAAGAATCCGCGTAATGCAGGCAGCGGCATCATGGGGCGTAAGAACGGCTACCAGTGCGAGTTCCTCACGGCTTTCGCGTTCGATATCGATGAGCAGCGCGACGGAGGCTCGGTACGCTTTGCCTCGGAGACCGAGAAGCTCGCCCGTCTCACCGAGTTGGGCTTCAATCTCATTCCGCACGAACTGTGCGCAAGTGTGGACGCAGCCATCGCCTGGTATCGCGATGTCGCGGCACGTCGCGAGACGCTGCCCTTCTGGATCGACGGGGTGGTGATCAAGATTGATGATGTGGCGCGCCAGGAGGAGCTGGGTGTCACGGCGGGGCGACCCAAGGGGCAGGTGGCCTGGAAATTTGATTCGGCGGGCGCTGAAACCGTGCTGGAAGATGTGATCGTGAGCGGAGGTCATACCGGCTCGCTGGTGCCAACCGCTCAGCTTCGCCCGGTGGACATCGGTGGCACGACCGTCAGCAGTGCCTCGCTTGCCAACTTTGATGAAATCGCGCGGCTCGATGTCGCAATCGGTGACTCGGTCTGGCTCATCAAGGCAAACGACATCATCCCAAAGGTGATCCGTGTCACTGCGCGGCCCCCTGACAGACGGCCCATCCTCACGCCCGTGCAGTGTCCGTTCTGCGGCGGTGAGGTGGGTCGGAGAAAAATCACCTCGGGCGAAGAGGGCGTGATCCTGGAGTGCAGGAACGCGGCCTGCCCCAAAAAGAGCAGCGGCAAGATTGATCGCTGGATCACAAGCCTCGATATCCAGGGCATAGGCGATTCGGTGCTTGAGGCCATGCTGGATCGGTTTGGTATTGAAGATGCCGCCGACCTCTATGCGCTGGGTGCCCGCGCGGCCGAGCTTGCCGAACTGGTGATCAACGATGACAAGGGTATCCGCCTGGGCGACAAGCGCGCCCGCGCCATTCTCGATGCAATCGATGCCACCCGCACGCTGTCGCTTGCACAGTTTCTGGGGTCGTTGGGCATTGAGAGTGCGGGCGTTCGCCGAATCGAACTGATGATTGCGGCGGCCGGTGGAGAGCTGGACACCCTGGAACAATGGCGCGCCGGGCGTTTACGCGACCCCGGGTTCGCCGAGCTGGCGGGTGTTCCCAACCTCGGCGGGCCGATTCAGGATGGCATTGATGCGATGAGCGGCGTGATCGACAAGATGCTGGCCAATGGCCTGGTCATCACCCCGCCGCAGCGTGATGTGCATGGGGACGATGCCGGGCGCGAACCCGCAAAAACGGTGTGCATCAGTGGAAAGCTGCCGAGCGGACGAAAGAAGTCCGATTACGAGGCGCCTCTTGCGGCGATCGGTATGAAGCTCGTGGACACGGTAACGCGCGAGACCACCTATCTCGTGCTGGCCGATCCGCAGTCAGCAAGCAGCAAGGCCGAGAAGGCGAGAAAGCTCGGTACCGAGGTGATTTCCGAAGAGGCGCTGATCGCGCTGGTGGGTGAAGCGCTGCAGGCGGAATGACGTAGCAAACCAATCGCCTGCGCTTCGCCTGCCTGCTTGATTGAGCCGCTCAGCGGCTCAGGCGGTAAGGCTCTTCAAAATCCAGGAAGTCCTGTTCAGCCAGGGCTTTCTTCATCCAGGCGTCGACCGCTTCAAGATGGGTAATCTGGTCCATGTAGGCGCGGATGTGGGCCGGCACGGGCAACTGGTAGGTGATGAGACGCATCACGACCGGTGCGTAGTAGGCGTCTGCGATGCTGAACCCGCCAAACAGCAGCGGGCCTTGTGATTGCTGCAGCAGTTCAGACCACATTGTGACGATGCGATTCAGGTTGGCGCGAACTGCCGGCTGGTCGCGTAAAGCCAGAGCGCCCACCTCAGGCAGGCGGGCCTCGATGTTCATTGGGCAGGCGTTTCGCAGTGCCGAAAATCCGCCATGCATTTCCGCGCAGACGCTGCGCGCCCTCGCGCGATCTGCGGGGTGCGCTGGCCAGAGTTGGCGCTCGGGAAATGTCTCGGCCAGATACTCGGCTATGGCGAGGGTGTCCCAGATGGCGAGATCGCCGTCAATCAGCACCGGCACCTGACCGGTTGGGCTGATTTCGGCGATGCGCCTCTTGAACTGCGAGTCGGGGTGGAAACCGTCAAACCGCAGCATCACCTCTTCAAACTCAATGCCCGATTGACGCATCAGCACCCAGGCGCGCATGGACCAGGAGGAATAGTTTTTGTTGCCGATGAAGAGCTTGAGCATGTTGGCCACTCCGACGCGGTGGGCGGGGCTTGTGTGCGAATCGGGCTCAGAGCCAGCCTAGAAGGGGTTCGACGTCGGTGCCACCCATGGTGTTGAAATCATCTGGTACGTGAATGCGGCCGGCCATGAAGCCGATACGCTTCGGCCTATTGGGCTCTTGCGTGTCAAGTGCAGCGACCCTGACCATGGGCTTTCCCGCTTTGGCAATAACAAAGGGTTCGCCCGCCGCTGCAAGCTCAACCAGCTGCGAAAGATGGGCTTTGGCTTTGGTGATGTCGACGATTCGCATGGTGCGTCTCCAGCTAAAGCAGAGAGGAACAGTCTAGGCAGGTGGTGGGGGAATGGCTAAAATGGCTAATCAAAAGAGAGGCAATCATGCGAGTTACCGCAACGGAAGCCAAGAACCGGTTCGGCAGTCTGTCGGCTCAGGCCAAGCTCGAACCTGTATTCGTCGAAAAGGCGGGTCAACTCGACACAGTGATTCTTTCCGCCGAACACTATTTTGCGCTGAAGGCTGGCCACGACAAAACCAACCGCGCCGCCCGCAGAAAAAAATTTGAATCAGAGTACCGAGAGTGGATCGCTGCACAGAATGCTCGCTTCGAAGCGCACGGTATTCCCGGCGCCGATTTGCGTCCGTGGTGAGGACCACATGGCCCAGTACGATGTTTTTGCCAATCCAAGTCGCAGCGCAGCAGACGGTATCCCCTACGTAGTGGTTATCCAGAGCGATCTGCTTGATGCGCTTACAACGAGACTGACCGTGCCCCTCGCAGTAGCTGATTCGGCGATCAAAGTACCTACCGCGCTGTGCCCAGTCATTACCGTCAGAGGCCAGCGAATGTATGCGCTCGCGCACTACGCGGCCCCGTTACCTGCGAAGCTCCTCCGGCGGGCGGTGGATAACGTATCGGTGCAGGGAAGTGCCCTGGTGTCCGCAATCGATACGGTCCTGTCAGGCGTTTAGGGTCAACGTGCAACATTGGCGCTCGGCAAATTGCGCACGTCGGCCCCTTTCAGCTCGCCCCGTCACCCCGCCCGCTTGCGGTACTCGAACGCCTTGTCAAAGCGCCCCAGGATGTATTCGCCGCAGCTCACCTCGGGATACTTCGCCTCCGCGCCTGCGGTGGTCACCGGCACGATGGGTGTGTCGTAGTCGGGATCAACGAACACCGCGATCGACAGTCGTTCGCGGCCCGAGCTGTTGATCACGCGATGCGGGTTCGACTTGAACACATCATTCGACCAGCGGCCCATCAGGTCGCCCGAGTTGATGACCAGTGTTCCCGGGATGGGCGTGGCGGTCACCCACTCGCCCCCTCGGGTGGCCACCTGCAGTCCGCCAACCGGGTCCTGATGCAGGAGCGTGATCACCCCATAGTCGGTATGCGGCGCGACCCCGTACTGCCGGTCGCCCAGTTCAGGCGGCTGCGGCGGGTAATAGACCAGCGAGCCGCGTGAAATCGGTTTCTCGAAGCGCCGGATGAACGTGTCATCCGGGGCGTCCAGACTCACGGCGAGTGCGCGCAGCAGACGCTTGGCGCACGCGTGCGCTTCGTCGAGGTAACGGTTCAGAATCGGCCGCATCTCGGGCATGAAAGCGGGCCACCGGTTCGGACCGATCATGCGGTTTCCTCCCACAAAATCGGGATCGTCCTCGCCCACGTCCAACCCCCAGATGAAGCTCTCCTTGAGATCGGGCCGCGCGCGGTCATACATCTTGGCCTCGCCCTGCTTGATGTAGCCGCGGTGCCTGCCAACGGGCTCGATCGAGAGCTTGTCCGCGAGCGGCGCAGCGAAGAATCGCCGCGCCGTGGCGTCAACCTGATCGATCAGCGACTGTTCAATGCCGTGTCCGCTCACATAAAAAAAGCCGATTCGCGCAGCCGCCTCGCGCATCTGCTCGCCCACTTCTTCAAGCATGGCGCGGCTCGGATTCACCAGCCCCGACACATCGATCACGGGAATGTCGTCAGCCGAGACGACACGGGCGCTGTGCCGGTTCATTCGTCTTCCTTGTAGTAGCCGATCACATCGCCCTGGGTGGTCACGCCCAGGCCATTGAGCAGCCGGTTCGAATAGTTGAAATAGGCGCACACCTGATTGACTTCCAGGATTTCGCCGTCGTTGCAGCCAGCTTTGTGGAGCGCATCAATATCGGCCTTCTCCATGCGGGCGACACGGGTCGTGAGCTTGCCTGCATAGCGCAGGAGTTCAAGTTCCTTGCCCGCAAACGCCTGTTCGGGCGTGCGGGCGGAGAGCGCCGCATGGATGGCGTCGGAGCGCGCCTTGTCGCGAATCAGGCGACGCGCGTTGGACCAGTGATGCGTCAGGCTATAGGCGCACTCGTTCAGCATGCTCACGTAGGACGCCACCACTTCCAGGAACCAGAACGGCAGCGTGTTGTCGGGGTTGTGCAGCACGCTTCGATAGAGCGCGACATGCCCCTCCATGGTGTGCGGCCGCAGGCTGTGCGCCTTCATCACGTTGTCCACGGTGCCGTGCGGTGTCTGCACCTTCTGGTAGGCCGAGGCGAGCGTTCCCTGCGCCTCTTCAAGGGGAATCATGCGGATCCAGGCAGACATCGGTGGTGCTCCAGGGCTGGGGAGATGGGGGTGATGAACAAAGCGTCCAGGGGCGGGCGGGTCAGACGCTGACCACGCTCATTCGGGGATGGGCGCGCGTCGCGGTGGCCGCGCAAAAATTCGCTTCACCATGGGCTCGAAATGCTCAAGCGGTGCGCAGTCGTAGCCCGGGTCCACGGTGGCCTGGTCATAGCGCGCAACAAAGGTGGCCGCCCATTCGAAGTGCGGGTGCCCGCGCCAGCGCTCGCGCGCGTGCTGATCCGCATCCGGGTGATGGTGCGCATGCACATCCTGAAAAATCGCGTGCCGGCGGAGCATCCATTCATTGCGTTCGCTCACGTAGGCACCAAGCAGTGCGGCTGCAAACTCGCCATGCCGCTGCGGGCAGGCAATGAAGCCGATGTCGTGGAGCAGCGCCACCACCACATCCTCCTCATTCAGGCCGTCACGCAGCGCCATGGTGGCCGACTGCAGGCTGTGGCGATAGTTGTTCACCTGGTAGCCGAAGGTGGTGTCGTGCTCGGAGGCTGCGAGCATGCGAAGCACCTGTCTCGCCTGTTCGTCGGCGTAGTAGCGCGCGCGCTGGGTGCCAAGCGTTTCCCAGTCTGCGCGGGTGAAGTCTTCGAGCGAAATTTTCTCCACGTACTGCCAGTCGGGCAGATGGAGCGGGCTTGCTTTGGGGTGTCCGGTCATGATGGGGCTCCCACCAGAGCCTGTGCGAGCCAGGCCTCGGTGGCTGGTTGCCAGGGGGCAAGGCCCGCTGCAACGGCAGGATGATCGGCGCTGCGCGCGAGCCAGCCGGTGATCGTTGCCGGCATCGCGAGCGGTGGCCGTCCGAGGGCCTCGAGGAGGCGCTCCGCGAGTCTGAGCGTGACGGCAAAGCCGCAATCGGCGGTGCTGAAGGCTTCGCCTGCCATGAAGCGCGAATCGCCCGGCCGGAGCCGATCAAGCTGTCGCAGGCGTTCCTCGATTGCCGCCGTCAGGGTGGGCAGAGCGTCACGCCTGGCAGGGTCACGAATCAGCGGAAACAGGGCGCGCACTGCAGGCTCTACCGCGAGGTCATGCACGCGGGCCAGCATTCTGGCGCGCGCGCGATCGATGGGTGTGCCTGGAAGAAGCGCGGGTCCTTCAAACGCTTCGTCAATGTATTCGATGATGGCTTCGGACTCGGCCAGCAGAAAGCCGTCGTGGTCGATGGCGGGGATGGTGCCGGTGGGGATGATGGCGCGCCAGGCATCAGACCGGTAACCATCCGGTGGCGGCCGTTCGTCGAATGAAAGACCCTTGGCGTGGAGCGCAATCCGCACCTTGGTGCTGAAGGTGGAAACCGGCAGTCCGTACAGGATCAACATTTCAGCGCTCCGCTTCAAACGCAGCCAGATCCTGCGCAGCATCACTTACCGCGGCAGCAATCAGCGCTTCGCCCTGCTCGCGAGTGGCGAGGAGCGAGTGCGAGCCCACCCGGCCATCGGGGAAGGCCTCGCGGTGGGCGCGTCGATCGAAATGATTGTCTCCGCCATGGTTGCGCAGAAACGCTGCGTCCAGCACCGCAGGCGCCTCGCGTGCCTGCAACTCGCCCTCGGCACGCGCACGCTCGCCTGCCACGGGTTCCGCCGCCAGGGCGATCGCCACTTCACTTGGTGTGGCGTGCAGGCCTTCATGCGCGCCGTACCAGTCGCGCCTGAGCTGATCCACCTGCGGATACTCCCACCAGCTGCGCAGCCTGCAGCGGGCCATGCGAGCCCCGGGCATTCTTGCGCGCTCCAGATAGAAATCCTGAAACGCTGCTCGCGCCACACCGATGTTCGCACCATGGCCGTTGAGGCAGTAGATGCGATCAAAGCCCTGATCGGCGAGCGCGTGCAGCATGTCCAGAATGAGCGCGAGCAGCGTGCTGGCGCGTACGGCAATGGTTCCCGGAAACTCGAGATTGAACTGCGCGACCGTGTAGGCCAGGGTGGGTGCGATCAGCACACCTCTTTGCTGACCCAGTTGTCTTGCGAGGGTCTCAGCGCATAGCGAGTCGGTGCCGATCAGACCGACCGGGCCATGCTGCTCGGTGGACCCCAGCGGGAGCACGATGGTTCGCGAGCGCTCGAGATAGTGCGCCACCTGTGCCGAGGTGCTGAGGGCGAGTTGCATGGTGATGAACCCTTGGGCCGCGCCTTAATGCTGATGACGCGACATCCGGCGCTCGAGCGCGCGCACGCCCCATGAGGTGAGAAGAATCAGCACCAGGTACTCAAGCACCAGCACGGAATAGATTTCGAGCGGCCGATATTCGGTCACGTTGAGCTCATTGGCCCGGCGCGTGAGTTCCTGAAGACCGATCACCGACACCAGCGAACTCATCTTGAGCACATAGACAAACTGATTGCCCAGGGCCGGAAGAATGGTGCGAATGGCCTGCGGAAAAATCACCAGTCTGAAGGTGTGCCAGTTTGACAGCCCCAGCGAGCGCGCAGCTTCCCGCTGGCCTCGCGCGACCGACTGAATGCCCGCCCTGAACACCTCGGCTTCGAACGCGGAGTCCGATAGCGCGAGTGACAGCACGCCTGCGGTAAAGGCTCCAAACTGCAGCCCGGTAATGACCGGCAGACCGTAGTACACCCAGAGCAGCAGCACCAGGAGCGGAATGGCGCGCAGGCACTCCACGTACACCCGCGAGGTGCTTCGGAGCAGCCTTGACGATGACATGCCGGCGAGCGCCATGGCCACACCGATCAGCACCGAGAGCACGATGGCGCAGACCGCAAGCGCGATGGTGAGCCCGAGCCCCGCGGCCATGAACTGGAGATTGCCCAGTCCCTTGGCCGAGAGCGGGTTGAAGATGTACCAGCCCCAGGTGTAGCCCCCGGAGCTGGATGCGCAGCCCGCCAGCAGAAGCGGCAGGGCTACGCAGACGGCAAGGATTACTGCCCGCCGAGCCACTTGGCTTCAAGAGCTTTGAAGAAGCCCTCGGATTTCTTGAGCGCAATCCAGTTGTTCACATAAGTGGTCCAGACCGCATCGCCCTGGGGAAGGGGGTAGGCAAATGGCCGCTTGTTGCGAAGCTCGGCGCCGCCCACGATGGCGAGGTTGGGGAACTGCTTGACGAGCGTGGCGGCCTCGACATTGCTGGTGATGGTGGCTTGCGCGCGGCCCGCCAGCACTTCCTGGTAGCCGGTGGCGGGCTTCTCGACCGAGCGCACGCGGGCCTGAGGGAAGTGGGCCTTGGCCTGCTCCTCGAACACGGTGCCCAGCAGCACGGCAACCACGGTGCCCGACTGGTTCAGGTCGGCCCAGCTCTTGTACTTGGCCGCATCCGACTTCAGCACCAGCGGCACCGTGCCGGCTTCGGTGTAGGGATCGGAGAAAGCAACGGTCTTGGCGCGCGCCATGTTGAGCGAGGCGCCCGAGAAAATGTCATAACGGTTGGCGGTGATGCCAGCGACCAGCGTGGCCCACTCGGCGGGCACCCACTCGATCTTCACGCCGAGGTCTTTTGCGAACTGCTCCATGGCTTCGATGTCGAAGCCGCGATAGCTGTTGGTGGCCGGGTCGCGGATCGACATGGGGTTGAAGTCGCCGGTGGTCCCGACGCGGACGGTGCCGCGCTCGAGCACGGTTTGCAGCCGCGACTTGGCGGGCGCCTGCGCCTGGCTGGGTGCGGTAAACAAGGCAAGGCTGGTCGCGGCAAGGGCGACCAGGATCCGGAAGGCTTTCATGAGACAGTCCTCGACGGTTGAACGGGTAGCCGGATGGTAGCAGCAAACCCTCTCCCCGCCGACGATGCGGGCATCAAGCGGGGGGATGTGCGGCTACACTCGCGGCGCAATGCGTTATTCGATTTTCAATCTGATCAGGCAGGCCCTCAAGGGCCACAGTGGCTGGCCACGCGCCTGGCGCGCCGCAGCGCCTGCATCCCTTTATGACGCGGTGATTGTGGGCGGCGGCGGCCATGGGCTCGCCACTGCGTGGCATCTTGCGCGCGACCACGGCTTACGCGTGGGGGTTCTGGAGCGTGGATGGATCGGGTCCGGCAATACCGGCCGCAACACCACCGTGATTCGCTCCAACTATCTGCGCGAGCAGCCGATCCGTTTTCAGGACGAAAACCTGCGCCTCTGGACGGATCTCTCGGCGCTGCTTGATTTCAACCTGATGGTGAGCCACCGCGGGCAGGTCGAACTGCTGCAGACCTGGGGCAAGGTACGCGATTCACGCAGGCGTCTGCACACCATGCGTATGGTGGGGGCCGATTACGAGCTGCTGAGCGCGGACGACTGCTACCGCCTGCTTCCGCTTCTCAACCGTGATCCGGCGATGAGGCTCCCGATTCTGGGCGGTGCCTGGCAGGGGCGCGCCGGCACCGTACGCCATGATGCGGTGGCCTGGGGCTATGCGCGCGCGGCGAGCGCTGCGGGCGTCGACATCATCGAGGGCTGCGAGGTCACGGGCATTGATTGCCACGACGGTAGGGTGCAGGGCGTTCGCACCTCACGCGGCCCCATCAACACGCCCCTGGTGGGTCTTGCGGTCGCGGGCCACTCGGGCCGGCTCGCGGCCATGGCAGGACTGCAACTGCCCATCGAGACGGTGGCTCTGCAGGCGTTTGTCTCGGAGCCGCTCAAGCCCGTACTCGACATTGTGGTGACCGCGCCTGCACTCGCGGTTTATCTGAGCCAGTCGGACAAGGGCGAACTGGTGATTGGCGGGGGGGCTGACGGCTACGCATCCTACGCCCAGCGGGGCGCGCCGCAGGTGGTGCTGGATACCGTGGCATCGATGATTGAACTCTTCCCCTCGTTTGCCCGCATCAAACTTCTGCGACAGTGGGCAGGCGCCATCGACCTGTCGATTGACACCACGCCCATCGTCTCGGCGACCTCAGTCAAGGGCCTGTTCGTCAGCACGGGCTGGGGCTCGGGAGGCTTCAAGGCTATCCCAGCGGGCGGGCGCAGTTTCGCGCGCCTGATCGCAAGCGGTGAACCGGATGCCTGGATCCGGCCGTTTTCGCTCGAGCGCTTTCAGACCGGGCGGCTGTTGTTCGAAACCGCCAGCGCCTCCAACCGGTTCTAGCGATGCTGAGACTTCACTGCCCCTTCTGCGGCGAGCGACCCGAGACCGAATTTCAGTGCGCGGGCGAGGCCGCGCGCCGGCCCGAGGACCCAGGGGCGCTCGATGAGGCCGCATGGTCCAGGCAGCTCTATCAGCGTGCCAACCCCGCGGGCTGGAGTGTCGAACTCTGGTGGCATGCCGTGGGCTGCCGTCAGTGGCTGTGCGTGGAGCGGCATACGGTCACGCACGACATTCGAGCCATCGCGCCGGCAGGAGATCTGCCATGAAGGCGGGGTTTCGTCTTGCCGAGGGCGGCACCGGGATCGATCGCTCGCAGCGGCTGCGATTCCGCTTTGATGACCGGC
>Ga0172373_10003674_pt1 | contig 22180 bp, 23 predicted proteins | sample Lak10m_2_FD_114546 | JGI IMG/M metagenome (GOLD analysis project Ga0172373, IMG submission 114546) | Freshwater microbial communities from Kabuno Bay, South-Kivu, Congo - kab_092012_10m | ecosystem: Environmental > Aquatic > Freshwater > Lake | place: Democratic Republic of the Congo...
GATTATCAATTCCCTCGGCAAAACCGGCGAAGCGTTTTTAATCGACGACAGGATTTTCCAAGCCGCGGAAATCGGAAGAATTCATGCAAAGGCAGCCTGATTTTTGGCGAAGGTATTGATATTGGTACAAGTTTCTGAACAGGCGGCTGGGCTGCGCCTGGTTTTGCGAGGAGGATTGGGGAATCGTCAAGACCGGCCCGCCCGGATTCCCCGCGGCGAGCGATCCGGTAGAGCCAAAGGCCAGCAGGCAGGTAATGAACATGACCCATCGTCCCATTTTCGATAAGCCATTGGCATAATCGGCTTTCATGTTCTCTCTCCATGGCAGTTAGACGTTACGAGTCGCCCGTCTGACAGGTTCGAGTTATTCCTCGGTTAATCGGTTTGGCGCTTGGCGCCCCGCCAACCATCGGCAATCCGGGCAACCCGGGACGCACGGAAATTGAGCGTCCAATCGCACCATACGCCTCGCCCAACTAGAAATCCACACTCATTGCGCTGATTACGCTCGGAAGCACGGTACTTGCGGAGTTGGTAACCGCCGCGGATACGAATACGGCGTCGGTAGGGGCGGAGGGATTGTCTGGTCGGCCGCAATCATGAATCGTGAAGATGTATCCCGAAAGAGGGCTCAAGTATACTGACAGCCAGTGTGGATTCAATGATCGCCTGACAGTAGACCAGCGATCATAACGGCTTGTTTTTGTTCAACTCTATGTCTGGAGGTCAGTATGAGCGCCGATTTCGATACCGCCGAATTCGCGGATAACCCCGAACCCCGTTGCCCCTGCGTGCTCCTGCTGGACACCTCGGGCTCCATGGAGGGCGACAGCATCAACGCCCTGAACGCCGGGCTGGTCGCCTTCCGCGAGGAATTGGGCAAGGACGAGCAGGCCCTGCTCCGGGTCGAGGTCGCCGTGGTCACCTTCGGCGATCATGCCCAGGTGGTTCAGGAATTCGTCACCGCCGGTCAGTTCGTACCGCCGACCCTCGCCGTCTCCGGGCAGACGCCCATGGCCGGCGGCATCAACCTGGCGCTGGATTTGATCGAGCAGCGCAAGCTCGACTACAAGGCCAATGGCGTGCCCTACTACCGGCCCTGGGTGTTCCTCATCACCGACGGCGAACCGACCGACGGCAACCTGTGGTTGCAGGCGGCCCAGCGCGTCCATGGCATGGAAGCCGGCAACAAGGTGTCGTTCTATGCGGTCGGGGTCGCGGGCGCCAATATGGGCACCCTCGCCCGGATCGCGCCGCCCAGCCGCCCGCCGGTCGCCCTGGACGGGCTCAACTACCGCGACATGTTCCAGTGGCTCTCCAACAGCATGAGCAGCGTCGCCCGCGCCGAGATCGATGCCGAGGTGCCGCTGCAGGCACCGATCGGCTGGACCAAGACCCAGGCATGAGCTGGCGCGCCTATGGCGCCTCGGTGCGGGGCGTCAGCCATGACCGCACCGGCCTGCCCTGTCAGGATGCCCACGGCTGGCGCCTGTTGCCCGGGGGCATCGCCTGCGCCGTGGCCGACGGGCTGGGTTCCGCCCCCCGGGCGGACGCGGGGGCGCGGATCGCCGTGGCGGCGGCCCTGGACGGGCTGACGGCGGCGCCCCCCGAGGACGTCACCGCCGCGCAAGTGGCGCTGACGCAGGCCTTCGCCGCCGCCCGCGAGGCCCTGCGGGCTGCGGCGGCGGACGCCCCATTGCGCGACTTCGCCACCACCCTGCTGCTGGCCGTTGCTGTCGGCGATGGGGTCGCGGTGGGGCAGATCGGCGACGGCGCCGTGGTCGGGTGCTGGCCCGATGGGCGGCTGGAGACCCTGAGCCTGCCCCAGCGCGGCGAATACGCCAATGAGACGACCCCGCTGACCGCCCATGAGGCGCTGGATAGCGTGCGCGTCACGGTCTGGCCGCGGCCGATCCAGGCGCTGGCGCTGTTCAGCGACGGGCTGCAGGCGTTGGCGCTGAACCTGGCCAGCGGCGAACCGCACGCGCCCTTCTTCGCCCCGTTCCTGGCGGCGCTCGCCGAACCCTTCGACCCCGACGCCACCGGCGCGCGTCTGGCGGACTTCCTCGCCGCGCCCCGGGTGTGCGCCCGCACCGACGACGACAAGACCTTGTTGGTGGCGGGGCTCGGCCCGCCGGGTTGACCATGCCGCACCTGCGCGGCAGTGACGGCCAGACCTACCGGACCGCCGCCGAACTGTATCGCGGCGGGGAGGGGGTCATCCACGCCCTGCAAGGGCGCGCCGACGTGCTCGCCAAGCTCTACCTGCCCGGCCAGGCCACCCCCGCGCGCCAGGACAAACTGCGGGCCATGCTGGCCGATCCGCCCCGGGACGAAATGCGCGAGCGTTTCGGCCACGCGGCCATCGCCTGGCCGCTGGTCGTGCTGGAGGAGGGGGGCCGCTTCGCCGGCTTCCTCATGCCGCGCATCGACGCGGCCCGGCCCCTGCTCAACGCCTACAACCCCCGGGCCAAGGACGCCCTGCCGTTCGACTGGCGCGACCGGCATCAGGTCGCCGCCAACCTCTGCGCCGCCCTCAACGCCTTGCATGCGAAAGGCTACGTCGTCGGCGATCTCAACCCGCGCAACATCCTGGTCAATGCCCAGGGGCTGGTGACCCTGGTGGACACCGACTCCTTCCAGGTGCGCGCCGGCGGCGTGGTCCATCGCTGTCCGGTCGGCACCCCCGAGTACACCCCGCGCGAATTGCAAGGGCAGCATTTCGAGCGGCTCGCCCGCGGCCCCGAGCACGACCGCTTCGGCCTCGCCGTGTTGGTGTTCCAGTTGCTCATGGGCGGCCGCCACCCCTTTACCGGCGCCCTCAAGGACCCGCGCGACTCGCTCCCCGGTAAACTCGACGAATGGTGCATCCAGAACGGCGCCTTCCCCTGGCTCGATCATCCCCGCCTGCGCCGCCCCCCGGGTACGCGGCCCCTGGAAGACCTGCACGAAGACGTGCGGAAGCTCTTCGTGCGCGCCTTCATCGGCGGCCACGCCGACCCCGGCGCGCGCCCGGAGGCCCTGGAATGGCATAAAAGCCTGATCGCGGCCCAGCCGCAACTGCTCCGCTGCGCGGCCGGCACGCACTGGCGCTACCCCGGCGCCGGCGCCTGCCATGATTGCCAGCGGGCGGCCGCCCCGCAGCGGGCCGCCCGGCCGCAACCCCAGCCGACGCCGTCGCCCGCGCCGCCCCGGCCCCGGCCCCGGCCGACGCCGCGCCCGCCGCCAAAACCCGCGCCGCCGTCCAGGCCGTACGGGCTGCCACCCTCACCGCCGCCCACGCCAGCGCCAGCGCCAGCGCCGCCGCCCCCGCCCCAACCGGCGTCCGCTTTCCGGTGGATGCTCAAGTATCTCGCCTCGGCGCGTGCGCCTGCTTTCCAGTCGTCGCCCACCTGGCGCGAACTAGGTTCCTACGTTATCTGGTTTACCCGCAAGGGTCTCGTCCTGGCTGGGTTAGGTTTGTTAGCTCGCATTGTTTTTCCGACGGAAACATGGCTTTTCGGCTCCTTGGGCGCGCTGGCTTTCTTTGCTTTGCTTTTCGTCGCCCTGGCCGCCTCGATTTACGCCTTGGCTTACCTGGCATACCTGGCACCCGCCGCTTTCCGGTGGATACTCAAGTGTCTCGCATTTGCGCCCGCCGCTTTCCGGTGGATGCTCAAGTATCTCGCCTCGGCGCGCGCGCCTGCTTTCCAGTGGAGGCGCGGCACCGTCGCCGCTGCCTTCGCCGCCCTGGCGGCGGTGCTGGTCTGGGTCCTTTACACCCAATGGTGGCAACAGCGGCCCGAGGTTCTGGCCGCCGCCGCCATTGAGCGGGCTCGCGCCGCCCTGGCCCAGGGCGATGACGCCGCCGCCGCTCAGGCTCTGGACCGGGCGGCCGGCCAGGCGCCCGCGCTGGCCACGGCGTTCGCCGCCGACCAGGCGGCCCTGTACCGCGAACTGGCCCGGCGCGCCCAGGCGGGCGGCGATGCGGCCCGGGCGGCGCTGGCCGGGGCGGAAGCCGGCCAGTGGGAGCAACGCAAGGCGGGCATGGAAGCCGAGGCGGAGGCCCGGAGCCCCCGGGGAGCCCTCGCCGCCGGCATGGTCGCGATCCCCGCCGGCGAATTCCAGATGGGTTGCAGCCCCGGCGACGGTGACTGTGGCGACAATGAACAGCCGCCGCACCGGGTCAAGGTCAAGGCCTTCCGCATGGGGAAGTTCGAAGTGACCCAGGCCCAATGGCGGGCGGTGATGGGGAGCAACCCGTCCCATTTCCCCGGCGACGACCGGCCGGTGGAGAACGTGTCCTGGTACGACATCCTGACCTTTCTTCAGCGCCTCAACGCCGGCTACACAGGTCCGCCCTATCGCTTGCTCAGCGAGGCCGAATGGGAATACGCCGCGCGCGCCGGGACCCAGACCCCCTGGTGGTGGGGTCGCGAGATTGGCGCGGGCCATGCCAATTGCGCCGGCTGCGGCAGCCGCTGGGACAATCGGGAGACCGCCCCGGCGGGCGCCTTCCCGGCCAATCCCTTCGGGCTGCATGACACCGTGGGCAATGTCTGGGAATGGGTGGCGGACTGTTGGCACGACAGCTATCGGGGCGCGCCGGCGGACGGCTCGGCCTGGCTCAATAATTGCTCAGAGAGCCGCCGGGTGTTGCGCGGCGGTTCCTGGAACTACTTACCGTGGTACGCGCGCGTGTCGTTCCGCCTCTGGTTCGGCACCGACTTCCGCAACTACGGCTACGGCTTGCGTCTCGCCCAGGACCTTAACCCTTGAATCTTTATCCCTTATCCTTTTTGGCGTTTTTTGGCCCCCTCGGCCCGGCCAGCGCCATAGGCAAGGGAGTCCTGCACAGGGCGTGCTGGTTTTCGTAGGAGCGGCCTTCAGGCCGCGACCAGGCAGAACCTGTCCCCATCATGGTGGTTCCACGCTCCGATTTTTGACAGGATTAACAGGATTTACCGGATCAATCAGCCTGTTACGGATTACCCATCCTGTACCTCCTGTTAATCCTGTCTAATCGATAAGTGATAAGCCCCAAGACACCGCACCCATCCTGCACAGGATTACCCCATGGATAATGACGGGGACACCTCCCCACCCTAAGGGAACCGCATGAACATCAGGCTCAGCCTCGCTCTCGCCGCCTTACTGTTGCCCGCCCCACTCGGGGCCTGGACCGAGGACGATCTGCGCACCGCCGAGCGCCGCCTGGAGCGCCAACTGGCCGCCCAGCGGGCGGCGGAAGCCAAGGCTAAAGCTGTGGCGGAAGCGGCGGCCAAAGCCGAGGCGGACGCGAACATCGCTCGTAAATCCATCTCCGCCGGCATGGTCCTGATCCCCGCCGGCGCATTCCAGATGGGCTGCAGCCCCGGCGACCGTGACTGTAGCGACGATGAAAAGCCGCCTCACCCAGTGAAGATCAAGTCCTTCCGCATGGGCAAATACGAGCTGACCCAGGCCCAATGACGAGCGGTGATGGGGAGCAACCCGTCCGGTTTCCCCGGCGACGACCGGCCGGTGGAGAACGTGTCTTGGTTCGACATCCTGACCTTTCTTCAGCGCCTCAACGCCGGCTACACAGGTCCGCCCTATCGCTTGCCCAGCGAGGCCGAATGGGAATACGCCGCCCGGGCCGGAACCCAGACCCCCTGGTGGTGGGGCCGCGACATCGGCGCGGGCCATGCGAATTGCGCCGGCTATGGCAGCCGCTGGGACGGGAAGGAGACCGCCCCGGTGGGTTCCTTCCCGGCCAATCCGTTTGGGCTGCATGACACCACGGGCAACGTCTGGGAATGGGTGGCGGACTGCTGGCATGACAGCTATCGGGGCGCGCCGGCGGATGGCTCTGCCTGGCTCAATAATTGCTTATATAACGACCGGGTGTTGCGCGGCGGTTCCTGGTTCAGCAAACCAAGGTACGCGCGCGTGTCGAACCGCAATTGGAGCGACCTCGGCAACCGCTACAGCGGCAGCGGCGTGCGTCTCGCCCAGGACCTTAAGCCTTGAATCTTTTCCCCTTTTTGGCGTTTTTTGGCCCCCTCGGCCCCGCCAGCGCAACAGGCGGGGGAGGGGGCGGGCTGGTTTTCGTGGGAGCGGCCTTTTAGGCCGCGACCAGGCGGCTCCTATCCCAGGATCTTTTCGCTATCACGGCTTTTCCACGCTTCGATTTTTGACAGGATTTACAGGATTTACCAAATCAATCAGCTTGTTACGGATTTCCCATCCTGAAAATCCTGTCCAATCGATAAGTGATGAGCCCCAGGACACCGTACCCAAAACGCCGCGATCATCCCGCACAGGACGGCCCCATGGGATAATGCCGGCAACGCCGCCCCTCCCGCACGGCAGCGCGCCGCGCCCAAGCGGGAGCGGAACCCCAGGGCGCTACCCGGCGGCCCGCGACCACACCCCTGCGCCATAGATCATGAAAACCGACAGCCTGTTCCACGAACTGTTCCGCCGCTGGCCCGCGCTGGCGCTGGACCTGGCCGGCCTCGACCCCGCCGCCGCGCCGCGCTATGCCTTCCGTTCCGAGGAACTCAAGCAAACCGCCCTGCGCCTCGACGGCCTGCTCGCGCCCGACCCGGACAGCGACGACCCGTTCGTCTTCATCGAGGTCCAATTCCAGCCCGACGAGAGTCTCTACCGGCGTCTGTTCGCCGAGTTGTTCCTGTTCCTGCATCGTGCGCCCCGACCCCGCGACTGGCGCGCCCTGGTGCTCTACCCGGACGCCACGGTCGAGCGCATCCCGCTGGGCTATGCCGGCCTCCTCACCCTGCCCGCCGTGCGCCGGGTCTGTCTGGACCAACTCGATGCGGAGGCCCGCGCCACGCCCGGCTGGGACTTGTTGCAGCTCATCGTCACCCCCACCGACCACGCCGCCGTCCGCGCCAAGGCCTTGCTCCAAGCCGCCCCGGCCGAACCCGGCGCCGCGCTGGACTGGTCCAACTTCATCGAGACCATTCTGGTCTATAAACTACCCCTTAGCACCCGAGAGGAGATACAAGCCATGCTGGGCATCACCGACATCGATCTCAAACAGACCCGTTTCTACCAGGACGTGTTCGCCGAAGGACAGGCCGAAGGCCAACAGCAAGGCCAACAGCAAGGCCGGCAGGAAGGCCAACAGCAAGGCCGCCAAGCCGAGGCCGTGCGCCTGCTTCAGCGGCAGTTGACCCGGCGCTTCGGCGCCCTGCCGGCCTGGGCCGAGGCCCGCCTGCGGCAAGCCGACACCGAGACCCTGGAGTCCTGGGCGGAGCGCCTGCTGGAGGCCCCCCGAGTCGAAGACGTGTTCGCGCCAGCGGACGATAGCCCCTCCGGCGCGTAATGGCTTGATGCGCATGAATGCACGCCGGTCAGCGCGGTCAATCGCCTGTTCATCCCGAGCGGTCCTCATGAGTACCCCCATCAGGCTCAGCCTCGTCCTCGCCGCGTTCCTGTTGCCCGCCCCGCTCGGGGCCTGGACCGAGGACGATCTACGCGCCGCCGAGCGCCGCCTGGAGCGTCAACTGGCCGCCCAGCGGGCGGCGGAAGCCCAGGCAAAAACCAAGGCGGACGCGGCGGCCAAGGCCCAAGCGGAAGCCTGGGACCCCCGGGGAGCCATCGCCGCCGGCATGGTCCTGATTCCCGCCGGCGCGTTCCGGATGGGGTGCAGCCCTGGCGATGGTGGGTGTAGCGAGGATGAAAAGCCGCCTCACCCAGTGAAGATCAAGCCCTTCCGCATGGGCCGCTACGAAGTGACCCAGGCCCAATGGCGGGCGGTGATGGGGACCAACCCGTCCCGTTTCCCGGGCGACGACCGGCCGGTGGAGAACGTCTCCTGGGACGACATCCAGACCTTTCTCCAGCGCCTCAATGTCGGCAACACGGGCCCGCCCTACCGGCTGCCCAGCGAGGCCGAATGGGAATACGCCGCGCGCGCCGGGACCCAGACCCCTAGGTGGTGGGGCCGGGAGATCGGTACGGGTCACGCCAATTGCGCCGACTGCGGCAGCCGCTGGGACGATTGGGTGACCGCCCCGGCGGGTTCGTTCCCGGCCAACCCGTTCGGGCTGCATGACACCGTGGGCAATGTCTGGGAATGGGTGGCGGACTGTTGGCACGACAGCTATCGGGGCGCGCCGGCGGACGGCTCGGCCTGGCTTGTAAACTGCGCAGAAAGCCGCCGGGTGTTGCGCGGCGGGGCATGGTCCGACGGACCGTGGTACGCGCGCGTGTCGACCCGCATCAGGTACTACACCGACGGCCGCAACTACAACCTCGGCTTGCGTCTCGCCCAGGGCCTTAACCCTTGAACCTTTGGCGCTTTGACCCTTTTCGGTGTGGCTGCGAGGGGCGGCGCCGCCGGCCCGGGGATGATCCGTGTCTGGCTGGCGCGCCCGATATCCTACGCGGGAGCATTGCCCGCCCGTGGGAGCGGCCTTCAGGCCGCGACCGATCCGCCGATGCATGGCCCCCGGACCGGTGGCGGAGGGTGGCTGATGCGCCAGGGCTCGAAGCGGCCCTTCGGCTCCGCTCAGGGCAAGCCCTTTGACGCCGCTCGGGGCAAGCCCTTCGACGCCGCTCGGGGCAGGCCTATTGCGGGAACGACGCCCGCCGAATCAGACCATCCAGCGCAGGTGAAACCTGAGCCCGCGCAAGTCACGCCGCAGCGCGGCGCCTTCTGTGGGCGGGAGGCTTGCCCCGTAGCGCACCAGTGCGTAGCGGGCGCTGAGTTCGCGGAGCTGGTGCGCGGATGGCGCGCCGGCATGGTTCAGGCGTTCGGCATAGCGGTCGGGTGTCTCGGCCGGTGCGCGGGGCCAGCCCAGCCGGGCGTAGGCGGCGCAAAGCCGGCGGTATTCGGCGGTGAGCGGGTCTTCATGTCGATGGGTGCGGTCGCGGCGGCGCAGGTAGAGCAGGAAGGCGGCCAGCGTCACGCCCAGCCCGCCGCCGAAGGCTAGCAGCAGCCCCCGAGGGGTGGCGAGACCCAGCCAGTCCAGCAGCGAGTGCTGGCGTTGGTTGTCGTAGCCGAGGACCCAGCGCCCGACCAGAAAGTCGAGGTAGTCCAGCTTCGCACTTACCCAGCCTAGCCAGGAATCTCGGCCGGGTAGCGGCAGGCCCAGGAGGGTGGTGAAGGCCGGGCTGTCGGGGAAGACTTCGGCGAAGCCGCGTTCGACTCGTTCCGGGGCGACAGCGGCGGTCGGATCGACGCGCTGCCAGCCTTGTCCTTCGCGCCAGACTTCCGCCCAGGCGTGGGCATCGTACTGGCGCACGGTGATGAAACCGGCGTCCGGATGACGTTCGCCGCCCTGATAGCCCATGACGATGCGGGCCGGGAGGCCGGCGGCGCGCATGAGGAAGACGAAGGCGCCGGCGTAGTGCTCGCAGTAGCCGCGCCGGGTGTCGAAGAGGAAGCCGTCCACGCTGTCCGTGCCCAGCAGGGGCGGATTCAGCGTATAGATGAAGCTCTGGTGGAAGCGGTCCAGCGCCCGTTCGACGAGGGTGGAGTCATTGGCGGTCTGCCGTCGCCATTGCCGGGCCAGTTCCCGTGCGCGCGGGTTGCCCCCGGTTGGTAGCCGGGTATAGCGGCCTCGCTCGGCCTCGGTCAACGGCCGATAGGCGGCTTGGGGTTCCGGCCAGACCTCGTAGCGGGCGCGCTCATTCAGGGGCTGCGCGTAGCGGAACAAGTCCTCACCACTGGCCTGGATGCGGTCGTCGCTGAGCCGCGCCCGGTCCAGGGTGAAGACCCAGCGGTGGCCATGCGGCTCCAGCACGATGGTGTAATCGGGGGGGCCGGCGGGGCGGGGCTGCCGAGTGCTGGAGCGCCAGTCGAAATGGCAATCACATTCGACTGTCCAGCGCCGCCCGTCGAATGCGTCCAGCACAGCGCCGCGCCAGTACAACTCACTGACGGGCGGAAGGGGGCCGCTGAAGCCCGCACGAAAGGCCAGTTCGGCGGAGCGCGCCGGGCGACTGAAGGCGCCGGGACTCAGGTCTTCGCTCATGCCGATGCGGGCCTGCTGAGCTTGCAGGGGCATGGCCCAGAGCGGCGGTAGGCGCGGCATGACCACGAACAGGAAGGCCAGCAGCGGAGCCGCCAGTCCCACGGCAACGGCGGCGGTTTTGAGTGGCAGCCAGGGGCGCTGCGTGAGCCAGCGCGGATCGGCGTTAATGGCGGTCAGCGCCGCCGCAAGCAGACCCACCTGGCAGAAGGCGAGAATCACGGCGATAAAGCCCTGGGCATAGAGCAGGTAGGTCATCAGTGCCAGGATGGCGGCATAGAGGAAGCTCTGCGCGCTGCCGATGTGGTAGACCTCCAGCGATTTCAACGACAGGCCCAGCAGCAAGAGCGCCACGTAGACGTCCAGACTCAAGCCGCCGGCATATTGCAGGGCCAGGCCCGTGCAGACCGCGCCCACCAGCAGGGTTTTTTGCCAGCGGCCGGGAAACGAGGCGGCACCGCGATGAATCAGCAAGCGCCAGCCGATGCAGCCGACCCCGGTCAGACTGACCCAGACAGGCAACTCGCGGGCCAGCAGGCCGAGATCGACGGCGAGCGCGGTCAGGCAGTAGAGCAAGGCGACGCGCGGGAGTTGCTCGGTGGGGAGAGGGGAAGCATGGGATTCGATCATCGGCGTCTCGGGTCAGTACCCATGGAACTCACTACAATCAAATGGTCCTCGGGATTCGCCAGGCCTTTCCCGGGGTCCGTCCATCTGCTCGAGCCTCGGCGGGAAGGAACCCATTCTGGCATGCGGTGTTTTGACTGCCTACCCGCTGGAGGAGGGCGGCCGGCCCTTCGCAAACACCCACCCGGCACTGTCCAACGACAAGACGCTGTTCCATAGTACGACGATTCCCCAGTAACCCAGCGATAGAGCGAACACTTCCTCCGCAAGTCTGGACTACAATAGCTACATTGTCTGTCATCACTTCGAGGAGCGCCCATGTCCGCCTCGGCTCACGTCTTGCTCCAGCGTCACCGGCTGGATGTCACCGATTACTACCGCATGGCCGATGCCGGTATTCTCGGCGAGGATGACCGCTGCGAATTAATCGAGGGGGAGATCATTGACATGGCGCCCATTGGCTCGGAGCACGCTTCCGCGGTAGTCCGCATCAACCACTGGCTGGCGCGCGGTGCCACTGATCGGGCCATAGTGTCGGTGCAGAATCCGGTCCGCCTTGATCGGCGCAACGAACCCCAGCCCGATATCGCCCTGCTCCGCTATCGGGAGGATTTTTATCGCCATGCCCATCCCGGTCCGGACGATGTGCTGCTGATCGTTGAAGTCGCCGATACCAGCGCGCGCTACGATCGCGAGATCAAATTACCGTTGTATGCCCGCCACGGCATCCCGGAAGTCTGGATCGTCGACCTCCGCGAGCGTCGGGTGGACATCCACCGGCAACCGGAGGGGAGCAGCTACCGCGAAAGTTGGACCGCCACCGGCCCGGACCTCTGTCCAGAGGCCCTGCCTGAATGCCGGGTGGAGCTGAATACCCTGTTTTGACGAACCGCCGGCCGGTGATGACGAAGCGAGCCGGGTTCCGGGGCGCCGTCCGTTCCCTCCTTGCTCTCACACCCATGAGGCGCAAGTATGTGTGGCACAGCCCGACCAAGCCGGCTGCACCTCTTTCCCCCCGTTAGCTTCATAAACGGCTTTGCCGCGTTCACCCATAGGTGCGGCTCCAATATCGTTCACCCTTCGACCGTGCTCAGGGCAACGGGTATTAGAGCCGCCTGCTGCCGAAGTGAGTTTGTACCTGTTCAGCTTACATGTTCCGCCAGCGCGCGCAGCACCTGCCGCAGATGGTCGTCCCCGGTCGCTGGAGGGAGCATCAACCCGGGCAGCCGCAGGCCGAAGGCGCGGTTGTCGGCGGCCAAGCGCAGGGCGGCATGGCAGAGCCAGGATAGCCGCAGTTCGGGGTCGGCGCCCGGCCAGCGGTCAAAATCCAGCCAGCGTTCCGTGTCCCGGTAGTCCACCTGCTCGCGCACCAGCAGGCCATGACCGCTGGCCTGGTGTTTCCAGGACACCCGCGACAAGGCATCGCCCGGGACCCAGGGGCGCAGACCGATGAAATCCTCCGACCCGGCGACGGCCTTGCCGGAGTCCTCGGCGCCCTGTTCGGCGTAGGCGTCCATCGCGCCGGCCAGGGGCTGGGGGTAGACCAGGACCTCGATGTCCAGGTCCAGCCAGGTCCAGCAGCGGATCAGGCCCATGGGGTAGTTCGAGGCCAGCCGAAAGCGTCCCGGCCGGCAGCGGCCACGCCGACGTGTCGTCACCGGCAGGGCTACTACTACCGGCTGTCCGGGTAACGTCGAAACGGTGACACGACTTTCCCCGGGGAAGCCCAACTCCAGTTGCTGGCGCGCGTTGGCCGAAATCAGCTCGATGCGAGGCCCGGCGATTGCGCCGGCGAAGACCGGCTCCGCGCCGTCGAAGCGCAGCCGCAGCCCGCTCAGGTTGGCGAAAGTCTGGTGGATGACGACGAACAGGAGCGCGAGCAGGTAGAAACACAGCGCATGGATCAGATTGTTCTGATAATTGGTGGCGCCGACCCAGACCAGGGCCGTGACCAGCAGATAGGCCCCGCCTCGGCGCGAGAGGAAGATGAAGAGATTGCGCTGATGGAGGCGAACCTCGCGGGCGGGCGGGATGCGGCGGTCTAGCCAACGGCGCCAGTGGCGGCCGGGTCCGGGGAGCAGCGGGCGGAATCCAGCCTGGTCATCCTGGACGGACGTACGCGTTGCCATCAACCCAGTACATCCACCTGTTCCAGGATGCGCCCGGCAATATCATCCGCGGGGGAGGATGAACTCGCGCCACGTAGGCGATGCGCCACGACCGGGCCGAAGACCGCTTGAATGTCCTCCGGCACGAGGTGTCGGCGGCCGTGGAGCAGGCCCCAGGCGCGAGCCGTCCGCGTCAGACCGACGGCGGCGCGGGGCGACAGGCCCCAGTGGCAGACGCCGCCATGACGGGAGCAATCGATCAGCCGCTGGAGATAATCCAGCACGCTACCCGAGGCATGGATGCTGGAGACCTCGCCTTGCAGTCGCGCCCATTCCGCCGGGCTGACCGCTGGCTGCATTCGGGCCAGATGCTCTCGTGGTTCGGCGCCTTCCAGCAAGCGGCGTTCCGTGCCGGGGCCTGGATAGCCCAGCGAAAGTCGCATCAGAAAGCGGTCGAGCTGGGATTCCGGCAGGGGATAGGTGCCGGCCTGATGCAGGGGGTTCTGGGTGGCGATGACAAAGAATGGGTCAGGCAGGGGGAAGGTTTTGCCGTCGATGCTGACCTGCTGCTCTTCCATCGCTTCCAGCAGGGCGCTTTGGGTTTTCGGCGAGGTGCGGTTGATCTCGTCGGCCAGCAGTACCTGGGTGAAGATCGGCCCTGGATGCAGGTTGAAGCGGCGGGTGTCCGGGTCAAAGATATGTGCGCCCAGGATGTCGGTGGGCAGGAGGTCGCTGGTGAACTGTACCCGCTTGTAGCTGAGTCCTAGCGCCGCCGCCAGGGCATGGGCGAAAGTGGTTTTGCCCATGCCCGGCAGGTCCTCGATCAGCAGGTGTCCCCGCGCCAGCATGCAGGCGAGGGCGAGCCGAATCCTGTCGTCCTTGCCTAGCAGGACCGTGCCGACGGCGGCGACGATCCTTTCCGTCAGGGGATTCATGAACGATCAGGCGGGAAAGACGCGGGGAGGCGGAATAACAGGGCAACGGTCAGGGCTGTATCCAGTGTTTCAGCAGCCGGCCCAGGTCGGCCATGCCGACATTCAAATTGGCCTCGATTTCGGCCATGGTGATTTCGGTCGCTTGCTTGCCCGCGGCCCAGTTGGCAATCACGGCGCAAGTGGCGTAATCGATTTCCTGTTCCCGCGCCAGCGCCGCTTCGGGCATGCCGGTCATGCCGACCAGGTCGCAGCCATCCCGCTCCATACGCAGGATTTCCGCCGCCGTTTCCAGCCGGGGTCCCTGGGTGCAGCCATAGGCGCCGCCGTCGATCATGTCGACCTCGGCGAGGCGGGCCGCGGCGAGCAGTTTCTCGCGCATCCAGGGAGTATAGGGTTGGGAGAAATCGATATGCGTGACCTTGCGTAGATCGTCCTGATAAAAGGTATGGTCGCGACCGTAAGTGTAGTCGATGAGCTGATCGGGTACGGCCAGTTTGCCGGGGACCATCCGGGGCGTGATCCCGCCCACCGCCGCAACCGCCAGGATGCGGGTCGCGCCCGCGTGCTTGAGCGCCCAGAGGTTAGCGCGGTAATTGACACGGTGCGGGGGCAGGATGTGTGGGTCCCCATGCCGGGACAGAAACACGATTTCCTGCCCATGCAGGCGGCCGAACAGCAGGTCGGAGGAGGGATCCCCATAAGGCGTGGTCAGGCATTCGCGCTCCTCGATGACGAGGTGCTCCAGTTGGGTGAGGCCGGTGCCTCCAATGATGGCGGTGATCGGGTTCATGGGAGTGTCCTAGTAGACGGTCTTGCAGGCGTAAATACCCGGCCAGTTACGGAGATGGTTCTTGTAGTCCAGGCCGTAGCCGAACAGATAGCGGTTCTCCGTGGTCAGTCCGACGAAATCGGCATCGCAGGGCTTTGGCCGGCCGATCTGCTTATCGATGAGGACGGCGGTAAGTACCCGGTCGGCGCCCGCTTCCTGGCAGTAGCGAATGACTTCGGCCAGGGTGATGCCCTCGTCGAGAATATCGTCCACCACCAGCACGGTGCGTCCGGTCAGGGGTAGGGAGGGTTTGACGCTCCAGCGCATCTCCGCTCCGCGTGTCGAGCCCTGATAGCGGCCGGCCTTGATGGAGTCGAGTTCCAGTGGGAAGGGCAGTTGCAGCAGCAATTCGCCGGTGAAGAAGATGCCGCCGTTCAGCATCGCCAGGACGATGGGGTGAGTATCGGCCAGTGTGTGGCTGATGTCCCGCGCCATTCGGCTCACGACGGTGGCGATCTCCGTGTGCGTGTACAGGCAGTCGGCTTCGTTGGCGACGCGGTTGATTTCCTCGATGAGGGTCATGATCGTTAGTCCATGTTGAGGGCGCCGATCAGGGCAACGGCGGCCTGCCATTCCTGGCTGGCGAGTAGGCTCGCGCGGTCGACCGGGAAGCGGCCACGCATCCGCTCCAGGCGTCCGGCGCGGCCCAGGTCGGCCGACCAGCCAGACAAGGTGTCCAGCACCTCGGCGGCGGCGCCCGGCGCGTTACAGACCAGCACCATGTCGCAGCCAGCTTCCAGCGCCAGGCGTGCCCGGTTGCTGTAGCCGCCGGCATAGGCGGCGCCAGCCATGGACAGATCGTCGCTGAAGATGGCGCCGGTGAAGCCCAGTTCTCCGCGCAGGACCTCCTGCATCCAGTAGGGGGAGAAGCCGGCGGGCCGGGAGTCGATCGCCGCGTAGATCACATGGGCGGGCATGATGCCGTCAAGTCCATCGCTGATCAGGGTGCGGAAGGGACGAAGGTCGCGCGCATCGAGTTCTGGGCGGGAACGGCGGTCGACAGGCAGTGCGTGGTGGGAATCCTCGACCACGCCGCCATGCCCGGGAAAATGCTTGCCAACACTGGCCATCCCAGCCCTGCGCATGCCTCGGGCGAAGGCGGAGGCTAGGCGGATGACCGTCTCCGGGTCGCCGCCGAAGGCGCGGTCGCCGATAACCTGGCTGATGCCGCATTCCACGTCCAGGACGGGGGCAAAACTGAAGTCGATATCCACCGCGCGCAGTTCCATGGCCATCAGCCAGCCGGCCTGCTCGGCGAGGTCCGCGCCGCCGTTCCCTTCGTAGTGGGCGGCGGCGGGAAGTCGGGTAAACCCCTCTCGAAAACGCTGTACGCGCCCGCCCTCGTGATCGACGGCGATCAGCAGGTTGGGGCGGACGGCGCGAATGGCGGCCACCAATTCGATGAGCTGTTCCGGAGATTCGTAGTTGCGGCGAAACAGGATCAGTCCGCCGGCGGCGGGGTGGCGGAGGCGCTCGGCCTCCTCGGCGTCGAGAGTGAGACCCGCGACGTCAAGCATGACGGGGCCCAGAGTAGCGAATGCAGTCATCGAGGGATCGGGGTGTGAGTGGCCAGTGATCGGCGCGGGTTGGTTGCGTCGAGGGAGGGGATTATTGTTGCTGCTGTTCCTGCAACTGCTTGCGCCGCTGGCGTTCCTCAAAAGCCTGTAGCTGTTCCGGCGTGGCTTCACGCTGATGCAGGGATTTCCATTCGGCGTAGGGCATGCCGTAGATGATTTCCTGCGCCTCCGCGTAACCGACCGCTAGACCCTTTTCGCTGGCGGCGGCGCTGTACCATTTCGCCAGGCAATTCCGGCAGAAGTCGGCCACCATCATCAGTTCGATGTTCTGCACTTCGGGATGGGCTTGCAGGTGCTGCAGGAGCCGGCGAAAGGCGGCGGCTTCGAGTTCGGTGCGGGTGTCTGGGTCCATGATGAGTGGGCGGAGCTAGCTAAGGTTTGGAATGGATGTGACGGGATTCCAGTCTCCAGGACTGCGGTGAACCTAACACATCAAGTTGACTGGGCTATAATGCAGCGATTATACAGAAGTCATCACTCAGTCTTCCCACCTGCAGTCCTGTTGCATCCATTCCGATTATCCGCCCGGCGGACTACTTTCTCCACACTGGCCCACACTCCATGAAATTACTGGTCGATTTCTTCCCGATCGTATTGTTTTTCGCCGCCTACAAGCTGGCCGACATTTACGTCGCCACACTGGCCGCCATCGTCGGCGCGGTGATTCAGGTGGCGTATACCTGGATACGGACCCGCAAGGTCGAAACCATGCACCTGGTCTCGCTGGTGCTGATCCTGGTCTTCGGCGGCGCGACCTGGTTCCTGCGCGATCCCACCTTCATCAAATGGAAACCCACCGTGTTGAACTGGCTGTTCGGCCTGGTGTTTCTGGGCAGTCAGTTTATCGGCGACAAACCGGTCATCCAGCGCATGCTGAGCGCGCAGATCGAACTGCCGACCTTCGTCTGGCGGCGCCTTAACCTGGCCTGGGTCACCTTCTTCCTGACGATCGGCACTGTGAATCTTTACGTGGCCTACAGTTATGAGGAAAGCGTCTGGGTCAATTTCAAGCTGTTCGGGATGTTGGGGCTGACAGTGGTCTTCGTGCTGCTGCAATCGGTTTATTTGTCCCGCCACATGCCCGAGGCGACCGCGGAGGAAGAATAAGCCATGCTCTACGCCATCATGTGTGAAGACGTCCCGGACAGTCTTCCGTTGAGAAAAGCCACGCGCCCGGCGCACCTGGAGCGCTTGCAGACTCTACAGGATGAGGGGCGTCTGGTGCTGGCCGGTCCTTTTCCCGCCGTGGAAAGCGAGGATCCGGGGCCGGCCGGTTTTACCGGCAGCCTGATCGTCGCCGAATTCGAGAATCAGGAAGCCGCCCGTCGCTGGGCGGACACAGACCCCTACCAGTTGGCGGGCGTCTTTGCCCAAGTCACCATCAAGCCCTTCAAGCAGGTATTCTTTACATGATCGATCGTGTTGAAAAAATCCGGGCGTCGCTGCAAGCCGCCCTGAATCCCGTGCAACTGGATATCGTCGATGACAGCGCGGCCCATGCCGGGCACGCCGGCGCGATCCAGAGTGGCGGCGGGCATTTCTCGGTCTTCATCGTCGCCGAGGCGTTCGGCGGCAAGACCATGGTCCAGCGTCATCAGATGGTTTACCGAGCCCTCGGCGATCTGATGAAAACCGATATCCACGCCCTCATGATCAAGGCGTTGATCCCTGGTGAATCCACATAAACCCCAACCCAAAAGGAAACCGCATGAAGAAAACTTCCCTCGCTTTCGCCATTTCGGCCGCCTTGCTGGCCGCCGGATGCGACAAACAGTCCGATCAGTCCGCGGGCGGACCTCAGGTCGTTGCTGTCGGTGAAACGATCGCGACAGTCAATGGCAAGCCCATCAGCAAGGCGGCCTTCGAGATTCTGGCTAACGAAGTCAATGAACGGCGTGGCGAAAACAAGGTGCCCGACGAAAAGATCGTCGAGGAACTGATCAAGCGCGAGTTGCTGAGTCAGGAAATGTCCACCTCGGAAAAGCTCAAGGATCCCAAGCTGGCCGCCAAGATCGAGAATGCCCAGCGGATGATGTTGTCTCAGGCCGCCGCTGAAGCGTTCATCGAGAGCGTTCAGGTGAACGACGCGGACCTGAAGAAGGAATATGACGAGCGCGTAGGCCCGATGAAGAATGCCGAATTCCGGGCCAAGCATATCCTGGTCGAGACCGAGCAGGCCGCCAAGGACATCATCGCCAAGCTGGCCAAGGGTGAGAAATTCGAGGCCCTGGCCAAGAAAAACTCCAAGGATCCGGGCTCCAAGGACAAGGGCGGTGAACTGGGCTGGTTCAGTCCGCAGCAGATGGTGCAACCCTTCTCGGATGCCGTCATGAAGCTCAAGAATGGCGAAACCACGCAGACGCCGGTACAAAGCCAGTTCGGCTGGCACGTGATCGTCCGCGAGGAATCGCGCGAGCAGGCGCCGCCTCCCTTCGATGCGGTCAAGGATCAGTTGAAGAGCATGGTGCAGACCAAGAAGCTGCAAGAGCATATCACCCAGTTGCAGGCCAAGGCCAAGGTTGAGAACAAGCTGCCGGCCAAACCGGCGGCGCCTGCCAAGGATGCCGCTCCTGCCAAGCCAGCCGCGGCTCCCGCACCCGCCGCCGCCCCCGCGGGGACCAAACCCGCCGCGCCGGCGCCGGCCGCACCGGCTCCCGCCGCCAAGCCCTGATCCGGGCGCTTCATGGAAAAAGCCGGGCTTGTCCCGGCTTTTTTGTGCGTGGCGGGAGGCGTTTTCCGTTTCGCGTCCGGCCGCTCGATCGGGGATGAATCCGGTTGGGTAAACGCATCCAGCGACCTTTCGCGGGGCTGTGAGGGTTTGCCGAGTCACCGCGAAGAACCGGCGCCAACCGGGCGTCGACAATGAACTACCCCACGGGGTCCGTGTCATAACCGCCGGTTCTTCCTCTCCTTTGACGACCCGCCGCAAGGCGGGTCTTTTTTTGTGTAGCAGGACACGGTTGCAAAGACCACACTATTTCACTATAAAGCCCGGGCGGAAGATGCCTGACTCTCAACCATAATGTTTTATCGTCGCATCCTTAAGGAGGTAAGTTTCATGTTCACTATCAATCAGGTTCTTGCGGCCGTCTCATTGGCCGTCGCGTCCCTGTCCGTTTCGGCCGTGGAATGGCAGGCGCTGCCCACCAAGGCTCCCGAACCCGCCGGTAACCCTTCGACACCGGCCAAGGTGGAACTGGGCAAGATGCTTTTCCACGATGTACGCCTGTCATCCAATGGCGTCCTGTCCTGCAACTCCTGCCACAATGTCATGGGCGCCGGCGATGACAACCGCGCCGGTTCCATCGGCGTCAAGAATCAGGTCGGCGGCCGCGGCGCGCCTACCGTCTACAACTCCGCCTTCGCTTCCGTACAGTTCTGGGACGGCCGTGCGCCCAGCCTGGAAGAGCAGGCGCGGGGTCCCGTGACCAATCCGGCGGAAATGGGCATGAAGAGTTGGGATGACGTGGTCGTCCGCCTCAAGGCCATGCCTGAATACGTCAAGGCCTTCTCCGCCGCGTTTGGCGGCGAGGCCAGCGTCTCAGCCGACAACGCCGTCAAGGCCATCGCGGCGTATGAGCGCACCCTGATCACGCCAAACAGCGCTTATGACCAATACGTCAAGGGCGACAAGGCCGCGCTGACCGAGCAGCAGGTTCGGGGCATGAACACCTTTGCCGAGGTGGGCTGTGTCGGTTGCCACTCCGGTCCGGCGTTCAATGGACCCACGCTGCCCGAAGGCACTGGCTTCTATCAGAAATTCCCGACCATCGAAAACGGCGTGCTGGAAGCCAAGTACGGGTTCACCGCCGATCTGGGACGCTATGAAGCCACCAAGAACGATGCCGACAAGCATTTCTTCAAGGTGCCCACCCTGCGTAACGTCGCTCTGACCGCGCCCTATTTCCATAATGGCAAGGTACAGACCCTGCAGGATGCGGTCAAGGTGATGGGCAAGACCCAGTTGAACAAGGATCTGACCGATGCCCAGGTCGCCGACATCACCGCCTTCCTGAATGGCTTGACTGGCGAGTTCCCGAAGATCGAGATGCCGCGCTTGCCGGCTTATCCCAATCAGGCTTTCGCAGCCGAATAAGCCTCCCCCCAGCGCTCCGCTCCGGCACTCGTCGGGACGGAGCGCCCCCAATGTTGTTGAAATGGCCCACATGCGCGTATGCCGCCGCTACGCGGCCGCATCAAGATAATTTTCCGGAGTTGAGAAATTATGGCCAAGCCTGGGACTGAGAAAAAACCGATCATTGTGCGGGTGCAAACGGAAGCAAGAGGGCAATACGTCGCGGAAAAATGTACGGAACATGGGTGGCATTACATCATCGGTCTTGAGCCCGATAAGCCAGAAGACCTTTCCGATCTGGAAAAGGCGTTGAATCCACCCCTACCGATTCGGTCCGAAAAGTTCGGCCGTAATAATCCCTGTCCTTGTGGCAGCGGGAAGAAATACAAGAAGTGCTGTGGTGTGAGCGGAGTACTCGAAGCTTGAATCGAGCCGGCGTTGCCTGGATGGAGCATTGCGGAATTCGGGACGAGCGCGGCATTGGACAACCCCCGTGAACGCATGCGGCGGGTCACGAACCGCATCGAGGCGGTGAATCAAGACCGGAGGAGTTATCGCCTTCAGGCTATCAGTTTTCCATCTAAACTGACTTTCACGCCCATAGAGTATAAGAATCCAGCGTCCAGTTGCTCAGCCATGTCGGGAATCAAGATATCCAGGTTATGCTTGTAGGCGCCGTGCCAGAGTTTTTTCAACATGGTGCGCGCCTCTTCGTTGATATGGACGTTATCAACTTGATCGATGAGCAGCATGGCTACTGCGTTGGTATGTTCAGTAATAGCGAAGAAAAAATAATCTCTATCGGCCCGCTTCGATTGGATATACTCATCAATGTGCTCTTCCAATTCGTATTCAAACAAATTGTGACTCAAGGGTCCATTGTTAAACAACGCTTTTCTAAGATTCTTCTCGATAGTCTTTTGGCGCATCCCATACCCATTTAGTGCCAACGATTGATCCAACAGTATGACACACTGGAAATCACGCCTCATGGATCGAGACATCGCAATGATCGGCACAGATTCCAGCCGGGGCTTACCGTCACCCGCCGAAAACGACTACCCACCGCGTTTCAAGGAGTTCCCGCGGGCTCGCTGGTGGTGTCATGGGGGATGGCGTATTCAAGGCCGAGTAGCCGACGGGCGTCGTCCCGTTGACGGAATTGGAGGTCGCCATTCGTTGGCGCAATCAGCCCATCATGAACGAGAAGCGAGTAGGGCAGGGATGAAACCCCATTATGCCGAAGCGGCTTGATTTGGCAGTTGGGTAGGGGTAGCATGGACCGAGCGCACCGGAATCCAGGGGGCCGTGCCACGATCACCCCGTATTCCACTACGCTTCATGCGTCTGCAGCGTCTTGTCAGTCATCGTCGTGATCCTCGTTAAAACAGGGTGTTGGAAACTCCAGTTTTAATCCAGGTGGCCTGCTTGGACCCTCAAGAGGCTGCATAGTATCTACTTGCTGTCAAAGACATAGAGAGTAAACCATGAAATCGTTAAAAAAACTTATAGCAGTATCTCTGCTTGCATCTATGTTCGGATTAATCAGTCCATTTACATATGGAGATACAGCTAAATGGACTCCCGTTTCCAAGGTTACACTAGGGAGTCTCCCAGTTAATCCAATAGGAACAACCACGTTGGATATTCCAGTATCTATACCATACTATGCGAGTGAAATACTTGTATATGTTTATATAGAAACTGGGGGCAAAAATATTGATGGCCAAACAGAACTTCAGATATATACAAGCGAAAAAACAAGGAAATATTCTTACTATCTAGATGCGCATGGATATACTCAAGAAAGTTGGTCGTACAACTCTGATAACTTTTGGCTACCCATTACAAGCGATCGTAAAATAAAGATTACCTCTAGTGGTACAGCTATTGTTGGCAATGTGGGGAGTGGGATAAGCATAATCGGTTACAGGTAGGCGGGGCGTAAACGTTCACCCCCCTAGCGGTAGGGGCAAGAGGTCCAATCCCTGGCGTCGGCGGGCGATGGCGGTTCGCAGGTATTCCCAAGGGGAATGGCCGCGTCGGCGGCAGGTGTCGATGACA